>Ga0256826_1001070_pt1 | contig 17002 bp, 15 predicted proteins | sample CV79metaG_FD_185975 | JGI IMG/M metagenome (GOLD analysis project Ga0256826, IMG submission 185975) | Hydrothermal vent microbial communities from East Pacific Rise, Pacific Ocean - CV79 | ecosystem: Environmental > Aquatic > Marine > Hydrothermal vents | place: Pacific Ocean: East Pacific Rise...
TTTATTGTTAAAATTAACATTTTCGGTCGATTAGCTCAGTTGGTAGAGCGCTACCCTTACAAGGTAGATGTCACAAGTTCGAGTCTTGTATCGACCACCATGTGGTCCCATCATCTAATGGTTAGGATTTTGGATTTTCATTCCAACCATAGGGGTTCGAATCCCCTTGGGATCACCATAAAATAGATAGTTAAGCGGTGGTAGTTTAGTTGGTTAGAATGCCTGCCTGTCACGCAGGAGGTCGCGAGTTCGAGTCTCGTTCACCGCGCCACTTCTATTTTTATTTTAAACTTAAGACATATACATGATACAAATCAACAACTTAACATTTTCATACAATGCAAGAGAAGATAGAATCTTTTTTTATATTAACCATAACGATTTCAACAACAGAATTGACTTTATTGTTACTAGAAAAAAACTAATTGAACTTTTAAATGGATTTGATGAAATACTTATTAACTTTTGTGATAATGGTAAAATATTTAAACAATTATACAAAGAACAAGAACCATTAAAACTAGAAGTTGTAGAAAAAAAAGAGACAAAACAAATCAAAGATGATAATAAAAAAGAGAATACTAGAGAAGAAAGTAGTATTGAAAAAAATAATCAAAGTACTTCTTCTAATACAAAAAATACAATAGATGATGAAGAAAAAATTGAAGATAAAAAACCTGTAAAAATTACTTGGGAAAAAAATATATCTACAAATGATTTGGACTTTACTAAAAATAAAGAAGCTGTACTATTAGATGCAATCTCTTATGCAAGAAAAAATAATAATATTACATTTAAATATATCTCTTCAGGAAAACAACTTGCAATTTCAACTATGAGTATTGAGATGTTTCAAAAAACTCTTTCATCAATGATGAGAGTTATACCTTTTGTGGCTTGGGGAATTTCACCACATATTTTAGACTAAATTTAAAAATCTAATTCTAAAACTATAGGGCAGTGATCACTTCCTAAAATATCTTTTAATATATAAGCATCTTTTATATTATCTTTTAAATCATCAGATACATAAAAATAATCAATTCTCCATCCTACATTGTTATTTCTAGCATTTGCTCTATAAGACCACCATGAGTAGTATCCCTCTTCATTTGGATGTTTATATCTAAAAGTATCAGTATATCCTTTAGATATAAGTTTATCTATCCATTCTCGCTCCATTGATAAAAATCCAGATGTTTTTTCATTTGCTTTAGGACGAGCAAGATCAATAGGTGTATGTGCAGTATTTACATCTCCACATATTATTATTGATTTTCCTTTTGCTTTTAACTCTTCACAATGATCTAAAAATCTATCGTAAAACTCCATTTTATAAACTAATCTTTCTTCTTTACTTTGACCATTTGGAAAATATACATTTAAAAGTGCTATATCTTTGCTCTTAATTGTAAAATGAATTTCGTTTATTCGACCTTCATCTAAAATATCAACTTCAGAGCATCTACTTTCAAAAGTAAGTTCAATATCACTAAAAAGTACAGTTCCACTTCGTCCTTTTATGGCACTTTGTGAACCTGTAAGATTTTTATATTCTTTTTTAAATATAGTTGATGGAATTTGTTCAATCATAGATTTTGTTTCTTGAATTGCTAAAAAGTCTATTTGTTCTTCATCAACCCAAAGTAGGGCTTCTTTTTTATCAACTGCTCTTATTCCATTTACATTCCATGAGATAAATTTATATGAATTTGACATTATTCTACTGTTACACTTTTTGCTAAGTTTCTTGGCATATCTACATCATTTCCAAGTCTTACTGATATTTCCATTGAAAAAATTTGTAAAACTACAAGCATTTCAAAAAATTCTAACATATAATGGTCTGATTTATTTGTTTTGATAAAATCATCTGCAAGATCAAACTCTAAAGGAGATATTGCACATATTGTACTATCTCTTGCACTTAATTCTTCTACATTTGATTTGATTTTATCGTAGTGTAAATTTTGAGGCATAAGTGCTATTGTAAATAGTTCAGGATCAGCTAAAGCTATTGGTCCATGTTTCATCTCACCCGCTGGATAACCTTCAGCGTGTAAATATGAAATCTCTTTAAGTTTTAAAGCACCCTCAAGAGCAAGAGGGAAAAATACATCTCTACCAATAAAAAAGAATCCATGACCATGTAGATATCTTTTACTTAGTCTTTTGCATTTTTCATGTAATTTATCTTCAACTTTAAGAGAACTTGGAACTTCTCTTAAAACTTTAATCTCTTCTTTTAATAAAGTTGAATCAATATTATTTTTAAATTGTCCAAAAGCTAATGCCATCATCCAAAGTACAACTGTTTGTGTTGAAAATGCCTTAGTACTTGCAACCCCTTTTTCAATTCCTGCTCGTGTAAGTATTGTTGCATCTGCAACTCTAGTCATAGAAGAGTTATCAACATTACAAACTACAAGAGTTTTAAGTCCAGCGTTTTTTGCCATTTTAAGAGCTTCTAGAGTATCAGCTGTTTCACCACTTTGTGAGATTACTATAAAAAGTGTATCTTTTGTAAGAAGTGGATCTTTATATCTAAATTCACTTGCAATTTCTATGCTACATCTAACTTTTGATAATCTTTCAAAAAGATAAGTTGATGTAAGTCCTGCATGGTATGAAGTACCACAAGCACAAATTTTAATCTCATTTATACCTTCAAGAAGTGAAGAATCAATCTCATCAAAAGTGATACTATCATCACTAATTCTACCCATCATAGAATCTGTAATCACATCACATTGCTCGTAAATCTCTTTTTCCATAAAAAATCTAAATCCATCTTTTTGTGCAAATTGTTTAGACTGACTTAGTTTAGTCCAAGATACTTTACTTGAAAAAGTTAATCCTTTAGAAGTAGCAACTCCACTTATTCCATCTTCAAGATATACTACATCAGAAGCTAGTCCAATTAAAGGAGCATCAGAAGAAGCAAATAATATTTCGCCATCATTGTCTCCTTTTGCAATTGCCATAGGAGAACCATGCTTCATAAAAAATATTTTATCTTTTTGTGATTTGGTAATAAGTAAAATTGAATATGCACCTTCAAGTCTTTTAATAGTTAAAGAAAATGATAGATCTGCATCGTTATTTTCATTGAAATAAAATTCAAAAAGGTGAACTATAACTTCTGTATCTGTTTGCGAAACAAACTTATGACCAGCACTAATAAGCTCCTCTTTGAGTTCTTTGTAGTTTTCAATAATTCCATTATGAACTACATAAGAATATTCTCCTAGATGTGGGTGAGCATTTAGTTCTGTAGGTTTTCCATGTGTTGCCCATCTAGTATGTCCAATCCCAATTGAAAAATTAGATGTTTTTAAAGTAGATTCATCTTTTAAAACTTTTTCTTCTAGGTTTACTATTTTACCTAAGGCTTTATATACATCTATATTGTCGTTTTTTAAAACAGCAATACCAGCACTATCATAACCTCTATATTCTAATTCTTTTAATCCATCAACTAAAATTTGACTAGTATTTTTCTTTCCAATATATCCTACAATTCCACACATAAATACTCCTTGATAATCTTAAGATTATACTAAAAATGTTATTATATAAGGCTTACTATACTATTGATAAGCATAAGAAAAAGGAACTTATTTGAAAAATATAAAAATTTATATATTACTGACTATTTTTGTACTATTTATTGGCTGTGGAAGTAGCTCTAGTGAGAATCAAGACATAGATACTGAATCTACTAATAACTCACCAATTATTACTACAACTTCATTTAGTATTTATGAAAATAATAGAAATATTGGTAAAGTTTTAGCAAGTGATATTGATGGAGATGATTTAATATTTAGTATTATTTCAGGAGATGATAAAGATAGATTTATTATTGATAACTCAAGTGGTGAATTAAGTTTTAATTTCGATACAAATTATTCAAATCCATTAGATAAAAATAAAGATAATAATTATGAAGTTGAAATAAAAGTTAGTGATTCTAATTTACAGAATAGTAAACTAATTAATATTATTATAAATCAAACAATTGTAAACAATGAAACAATTATTACTAAATTAAATCTTTTAAGAAAACAAAGTGGAATGATATCTTTAAAAGATAATGCTTTTTTAAATATATCAGCTTTAAATCATGCAAAATATTTAGATGAGCAAGATGTATCAGGGCATTATGAAACAAATAGTTCATCAATATATTATACTGCTTATGAACCATTTCAAAGAGCTTTAGTTGCTGGATATAAAACTAGAAAGGTGTCAGAAAATCTTTCAGTTGGACAAGAAAGTGAAGAATTATCTTTAGAAGGATTGATGAGTGCGATATATCATAGATTTGGATTCTTAGATTTTGAAATTGATGAGATAGGATATGGAAAATTAAATCAAACATATGTGTATAATATGGGTAATAGTTATATTACTAGTTTATGTGATGATGCCAATTTTACAACTCCTGGATGGTATAATGAAAATGTTTGTGAAAATGCAAGTTTTAGAATAGAGGTAAAAAAGTATAATGATACTATCAATATACTTTTAGATAAAAATCCATCATATGTTATATATCCTTTTTTAAATCAAACAAATATTAGCCCTGTATTTTATGAGGAGTCTCCAGATCCTCTTCCTAATCATGGTGTAAGTGGATATCCAATAAGTATAGAGTTTAATTCTTTTGATTTTAATATAAGTAATCTTACTTTAAATAGTTTTATATTAAAAGATAATAATCTAAATAGTATAGATTTAATAGAACATAATAATAGCTCTATAATGTCAAAATTAAATGATCCTAATGCTCATTTTACAAATTATCAATTTGCAATATTTCCAGATAAAAGGTTGGATTATAATACAACTTATCATGTTGAAGTTTTATATACATATGAAGGTAATTCTTTTAATATAAATTGGGACTTTAAAACAAAAGAGTTAATAAATTTAATAAGATATAATGATACAAATATTAGTATGGAGCTTAATAAAGAGTATTATATATATTTTGCCCCTAATGATTCTAATGATACTATTTCAAATTATTCAATAAGTTATACGTATCTTGGGACTAATGATGTACAAATTGTAAAAAGTTTATATGATAAAAATACATTAAAATTAAAATTAAGTGGTAGTTCATTAAGAAGTGTTAAATTAATATTAAATGGTCCAAGTACAACAAATAAAGAGATTGATATTAATATTCAATAAAACTAATTATAAAAGAAAGTAGGTATAATTCTTAATGAATTGGGAAGATATAATAAAACAAGAAAAACAAAAAGAGTATTATTTAAAAATGAAAACTCTTTTAGATGATGAATATAAAAATAAAAAGATATATCCTTCACAAGATAAAATATTTAAAGCCTTTGATTTATGTAAATATGAAGATTTAAAAGTAGTAATTTTAGGACAAGATCCATATCATCAACCATCCCAAGCTCAAGGTTTAGCATTTTCTACTCCAGCAAGTATAAAAAATCCTCCTTCAATGGTAAATATTATAAAAGAAGTGATAAGTGATATTGGTGATTGTGATTGTTTAGATGGTGATTTAACTCCTTGGGCAAAGCAGGGAGTTTTACTTATAAATACTATTTTTACAGTTGAAGACTCAAAGCCAAATTCTCATAAAAGTATAGGCTGGGAAACTTTTACTAATAATATTTTACAATTTATCTCTTTAAATAATGAAAATATAGTATTTATACTTTGGGGAGCAGGAGCTATTAAAAAATCAAAATTAATAGATGCAAAAAAGCACCATATTTTAACTTCACCACATCCAAGTCCACTCTCTTCATATAGGGGATTTTTTGGTTCAAAACCATTTTCAAAAACAAATAATATTTTAAAAAATATAAATAAAAAGGAGATAATTTGGTAAGTAAAGATTTAAGATTATTTTTATTAATAGCATCTTTTATGATGGTATTAAATATAAGTATAGGAGCATTTGGTGCTCATGGATTGAAGCCATATCTAGATGAGTACTCAACACTTATTTATACAAAAGCAGTATCATATTCATTTTATAATACTTTAGGATTATTTGCAATATCTTTTATGTTATATATTATTCCAAATTCTTCTAAATTAAAAAAAGCATTTTATTTTGTACTTAGTGGTACTTTGATATTTTCTTTTTCATTATATATTTTAGCACTTAGTAAAATTATGTGGTTAGGTGCAATTACTCCAATTGGAGGCTCTTTAATGATTATTGGATGGATTTTTGCTTTTAGTGCAATTTATAAAGATATGAAAATTTAGGATTAAATACCTAAATTTCTCATAAAGTTCATAGCTATATTTTCAGCACGACTTTTAAATACTACACCAATATTTTCTTCATACATAGAATCAATTATTTCAAAAAACATTACAAGCCAAGAACCAAACATCTCTTTGTTTAATGGTAAATTAAAATGAGCCATCATTGGATTTCCATGATATCCCTCTTCATTAAGACCAATCATAGCCCAAAAGTTTGTAAGAATATCTATATGTTCTTTCCAAGTATCACTTTGTAAGTCATCACCTAATTTAGAAATAAATACTTTTGCAACATCGTTGTCTTCTTTTAAAATTTTGCTATAAAATGAAACAACCATTTCATTTATATTTTCTCTAGTAATTACTTTATATTTTTGTTTTGTATCTTGCATTTTATTCCTTTTAGTTTAAAAGTAGGATATCTTATATTTTTAAATTTTAAATAAAATTTTAATTCTACTTAGATCTATTAATTAAATAAAAAAAGCCTAGATTTTACTCTAGGCTTTTAAAAATTATTCATAATATTGATTAATGTAAAAAGTGTCTTTTATTTGAGAAATATAATGCCATATCAAATTCATTTGCAGCTTCAATAATTTCTTCATCTCTAATTGATCCACCTGGTTCAATTACACATTTAACACCAGCTTCTTTAGCTGCATCAATACTATCTCTAAATGGGAAGAATGCTTCAGATGCTAAAGCAGATCCACTTACATCTATACCTAAGTCTTCTGCTTTTCTAAGTGCTGCTTTTGCTGCATCAACTCTAGAAGTCATACCCATACCAACAGCTACCATTGCAGAGTTTTTAACATATACTACACAGTTTGATTTTGTTAATGATGCAAGTTTATATGCTATTTCCATATCTTTTTTCTCTTGTTCACTTGCTTCTCTTATACTTTTTAATTCTGAGTTAGCAACTTCATCCTTTTCTACTTTATCACTATCTTGGTAAACAAATCCACCATCAACAATTTTAAAGTTAAAGTCATCGTTTGATAATTCTAATTTAGCAGTACCTTGCTTGAATAATTTGATTCTTTTCTTTTTATTTAATTCTTCTTCAGCATCAGCTGTAAAATCAGCCGCATAAACAACTTCTAAAAAGATTTCATTCATTTTAACTGCAAGATCTAAATCTACAATTCCATTTACTGCAACTACTCCACCAAAAGCAGAAATAGGGTCACATTTAAGTGCTTCATTATAAGCTTCAAGAAGTGTATCTTTTATTGCAAATCCACAAGGATTACCGTGTTTTACTATACAAACTGCATTGTCATTTCCAAATGCAGATGCAATTTTAGCTGCTCCACTAATATCACCCATATTGTTAAATGATGCTTCCCCTTTAAGTGTTATAAATTTATTTGATAAGTGATTGTCAAACTCATACAATGCACCTTTTTGGTGTGGATTTTCTCCATATCTTGTATCAAATACTTTAGTTCCAGTAATAAACTGTTTAGCACCCATACCGTTATTGAATCTTTTGTTCATATAATTTGCAATCATAGAATCATAAGCAGCTGTATGCTCATAAGCTTTAATCATCATATCTCTTCTAAATTCAAAAGTATTTTCATCATTTTTTAGTCTATTTAATACTTCATCATAATCAATAACATCAGTTACAATAATAACTGAATCGTGATTTTTAGCTGCAGATCTAACCATAGCTGGTCCACCAATATCAATATTTTCAATAATTACTTCATAATCATCTGTTGATTCAATAGCAGCTTTAAATGGATATAAATTTACACAAACTAAATCAATACCTTCAACACCAAGTTCTTTTGCTTCATCAATATGAGATTGTTTATCACGTCTGTGTAAAATTCCACCATGAATATAAGGGTTTAAAGTTTTAACTCTACCTTCAAAACACTCAGGAAATTTTGTAACTTCATTTGCTTCAATTACAGCAATTCCAGCATCTTGTAACTTTTTATAAGTTCCACCAGTAGAAATTATTTCATAACCTAAACTTACTAATTCTCTAGCAAAGTTTTCTACACCACTTTTATCACTAACGCTTATTAATGCTCTCATTTTAATCCTTGATTTTGTTATATTTTGCGATTATACTTAAATTGTTGTTATGAATTACTTTATTGTCATTTTTATAATATCATATATCAAACACATAAACAAAAGTATAAATAGCATATCACAATATTATAAACTACTAAAATAACAATTTAATAAGACATAAAAAAAGGCACAGCTAAAAAGCCATACCTTTTTTATGAAACGATATTATCATCCACCCGTTTCATAAAAAGCCCTATCACTTTGATTCTCTTCACCCCATTTATTCTTTTCAGGTTTATTTTTAAGAACCAGCTTTAAAATCTCTGCTGCTTTTTTTATATCTTTTGCTTTAATCGCATCAGCAATACTAAGTGCATCTTCAAAATATAAACATGGGATTAAATATCCTTCAGCTGTTATTCTAAGACGATTACAATCTGAACAAAAGTCATCTAAATGTGGCTCTATTATCCCAAATTTATATCCATCTTCTAAATAATAATCTTGAGATGGTGAAGATCCAACTCTTTCTCCTTTTGTAAATTTATATTTTTTAGAGATTATTTCTTGAATTTTTGCTGAATTTAGACCAGCTTTTACATTTGCATGTGAATTTTCCATATACTCAATAAATCTAATTTCATAACCTTTTTCTTTACAATGTTCAAGTAAGTCTATTAGTTCATTATCATTTATACCTTCAAGTGGAACACAGTTTATTTTTATACCAAGTCCTACTTCTTGAGCTTTATCTATCCCTCTTAAAACTTTTGCTAAAACATCTTTTTGTGCAATATGGTGTGCAACTTCTGGTTTTAAACTATCAAGTGAAATATTTAATCTTTTAAGACCTGCATCTTTTAACTCTTGTGCTACATCTTCAAGTAAAAATGCATTTGTAGTAATTGCTAAGTCAATATCAGGTGCATAATCATGAATCATTTTTACAAAAGATGGAAGACCAGCTCTTAAAAGTGGTTCTCCACCAGTAAGACGAATCTTTGTAATCCCTTCATCAATACTTACTTTTATAAATTCAAACATATCTTCGTATGATAAAAGGTTTTCTTGAGGAACCCATGAAAAAGGCTTTTCTGGCATACAATATTGACATCTAAAATTACATCTTTCAGTAACACTTACTCTTAAATAATTTACTACTCTATTGTGCCCATCTATTAACATGATTATTATACCTTTAATACTATTTTATGAAAGGATAGTATAAAATGACTTAAAATTATAACTTGGAGTAAATTTGAATATAAGTGATGCAATCAAAAGAATAGATTTCTTTATCGACTTAAATGATGAACAATTAGAGTATTTAAAAAATATTTCTATAATTAGACATTTTTCTGCAAATACAATTGTTTATTATGAAGATGATATTGATTATTCGTTGCAATTCTTAGTTGATGGTACTATTAAAATTTATAAAATAGATAAATATGATAATGAAATATTTTTATATTATATATATTCAAACAATATGATTTCAGAATTCACTTCAATTGATGAAAATAGTATTTATTGTTTTTCAAATGCCTCCTTTACTGAAGATGGACATATCTTATCAATTGATTTTAAAAAATTTAAAAAATATTTTATTAATACAGGAATTTTAACTCATAGTTTTATTAAAGAGATTTTAAATAAAACCCATCAATTACAATGTATATTAAATAGGGAGTTAGTTTATGATGCAACATCAAAAGTTGCATTTATGTTAAATAATGATTTGGAGATGTTCAATAAATTAAAAAGACATCAAGTTGCTTTTATGTTACATATACAACCTGAAACACTATCAAGAGTTTTAAAAAAATTAACAAGAAGTGAAATTATATCTATAAATGGTTCAAAAGTTAAAGTTTTAAAAGAGAATGAATTATCAAGTATATTTAGGGGAATTGGACAATGAAATTAACTAAAATAAGTACAAAAATTAAATTAATAGGAGCATCTTTAATATTTCTAATATTATCACTTATTGCAATAACAATATATTTAAATGAAAATAATACAAAAGATGCATTAATCGTAAATATTGCTGGTAAAGAAAGGATGTTAAGTCAAAAAATTGCTAAAAATATTTTTTATTTACAGTATAGTAAAGATATAGACTTTGTAGAACTAGATAGTGCAACAGAAGAATTTAAATATAATCTTGATACTTTAAAATTTGGAAATAAACTTATGGGTATCTCTCCTGTACCAACAAATGATATAGCAAGACAACTATCAGATATCACATTGCTTTGGAGATGTTTTTATAGAAATGTTCAAGAGTTTAAAAAAACACTTTTAAAAAGAGAAGACAATGAACAAACTGAAGATGATTTGGAATTAAGAGTTAGTAATATATATAATACAAATAATGAATTACTTGAGGAGATTGATAATTTAGTAACTATGTACACTCTTCATACTGAGCAAAAAACAGATTTTATACAAAAATTTCAATATGGTGGTGCATTTGTTTTATTTTTGCTTATTACATACTCGTTGGTTCATTTAAAAATTATAGAAGCTCATGTAAAAGAGTTTATGGAATATTCAAAAAAACTAACTAAAGTTGATAAAAATGATAAGATAGAACTTATAAATATTCAAGCAGAAAGTGAGATTGTTGAAGTAAGTGATAATATGAATTGTTTTATTAATAAAATAAATGATGCAATGGATTATTCCAATGAAGCAATAGAACAATCAAGAAGAGCATCAACTGCCTTAGAAGATATAACCGATGAGTTTGATGATATATTAAATGATATTGCAAATTCAGCAGAGATATCAAAGCAACTTAATATAAGTGAAGATATTGTAATTGAATCAACTGAAGAGCTTATAAATTCTACTAAAAAACTTCAGCATTTAAAAAATAAATTAGATACTTTGCTAACTCAATGTAAACCTGTATAAGTTCAATTTATAATTATATTAATATATTCTTAAAAATCTTGACTAAAGTCAAGGTTTATATTTTTCTTTAGTGTTATACTTTTTTGTTGTATTTTTAAAATGCAGATATCTTTATATATTTAAAGATAAATTAAAAAAATCAAGGAGATAGTATGGCACTTTCAAGAAGAGATTTCTTAAAAAGTTCAGCGGCGGCTTCAGCGGCAGCAGCAGTAGGTATGAGTGTACCAGCTTCAATGCAAGCAGCTTCAAATAAAGCTCAAAGCGACTGGAGATGGGATAAGGCAGCATGTAGATTCTGTGGTACTGGTTGTGGTATTATGATGGCTACAAAAAATGGTAAAATTGTAGCAGTAAAAGGGGATCCAGCAGCACCTGTAAATAGAGGCCTTAACTGTATTAAAGGTTATTTCAATGCTAAAATTATGTATGGAGCTGATAGATTAAAACAACCATTATTAAGAGTTGATTCAAAAGGTAATTTTGATAAGCATGGTAAATTTGCACCAGTTTCTTGGGAAAGAGCTTTTGATGAGATGGAACTTCATATTAGAAAAGCACTTAAATTTGGTGGACCTGAATCTGTTGGTGTATTTGCTTCTGGACAATATACAGTTATGGAAGGGTATGCCGCTCAAAAAATGATGAAAGCTGGATTTAGATCTAATGCTATTGATCCAAATGCTAGACACTGTATGGCTTCTGCTGTTGTTGGTTTCTACCAAACATTTGGTATTGATGAGCCAAGTGGATGTTATGATGATATTGAACTTACAGATACTATTGTATCTTGGGGATCAAATATGGCAGAAATGCACCCTATTTTATGGTCAAGAGTAACTGATAGAAAACTTTCTGATCCAGATAGAGTAAAAGTAATTAATATCTCTACATATAGACATAGAACTTCTGATTTAGCTGATGAAGAAATTATATTTACACCAAATTCAGATTTAGCAATGTGGAATTATATTGCTAGAGAAATTGTTTATAACAACCCTGAATCAATTGATTGGGATTTTGTAAATAAACATATGGTATTTGCTGCAAGTCCAGTAAATATGGGTTATGGTATGAGAAGAGCTGGTGAAAAATCACTTACTCCTAAAAGACCTGATGGATCTGCTGGTAAATATTCAGCAAAAGAGATGGAAACAATAAACGAAGAGATGGTACATACTGTTTCTGCAAATGAAGCTCCTGCTCTTGAGCCATATGGTTACAAAGCTGGTGATAAAATGGTTAATAAACCTGCTGGATTAAAGCATTGGCATATATCGTTTGAAGAATATAAAAAATTCTTAGCTCCTTATACACTTGAATATGTAACTTCAGTTGCTAAAGGAAATCCAGATGAGTCTGATAAAGAATTTGGAAGAAAATTAAAACTTCTTGCTGATTTATATATTGAAAAAGGGAGAAAAGTAGTTTCTTTCTGGACTATGGGTATGAACCAACATACAAGAGGAACATGGGTAAATACATTATCTTACAATGTTCACTTCTTATTAAATAAACAAGCTAAACCAGGTTCTGGGGCATTCTCACTTACTGGTCAACCAAGTGCTTGTGGAACAGCAAGAGAAGTTGGAACATTTGCACATAGATTACCAGCAGATTTAATGGTTAAATCTAAAAAACATAGAAAGATTGCTGAAAATGGATGGATGATTCCTGAAGGTACATTAAATCCTAAAGGTCACCAACATATTATGAAAATTCATAGAGATATTGAAGATGGAACTATGAAATTTGCATGGGTAAATGTTTGTAATCCTTACCAAGATTCAGCATCTGCTAAACACTGGATTAAAGCAGCAAGAGAGATGGATAACTTTATCGTAACTTCTGATGGATACCCTGGTATTTCTGCAAAAGTTTCAGATTTAATTTTACCATCTGCTATGATCTATGAAAAATGGGGAGCTTATGGAAATGCTGAAAGAAGAACACAACATTGGAGACAACAAGTTTTACCAGTAGGTGATGCGATGTCTGATACATGGCAATGGGTTGAGCTTTCAAAAAGATTTACTGTTGCAGATTTATGGGGTGAACAACCATTATTAAGTACAAAAGGTAAGAAAAAACTTCCAGATGTTATTGCAAAAGCTGAAGCAATGGGATACTCAAAAGATACAACAATGTTTGAAATTTTATTTGCAAACGAAAAAGCAAAATCATATAAAATTGATATGAATGACCCAATTCAAGCTGGGTATGACAATACTGAGTGTAACGGAGATAGCAGAAATGTTATTGGTTCTGATGGTAAAGTTTGGGAAGGTTACGGATACTTCATACACAAATACTTATTTGAAGAATATGCTTCATTTGGTAGAGGACATGGACATGACCTTGCACCATTTGATGTTTACCATAAAGTAAGAGGACTTAAATGGCCAGTTGTAGATGGTAAAGAAACTCAATGGAGATTCAATGCTAAATACGATCCATATGCAGCAAAAGCAGTTAAAAAAGCAGGAACTAATAATTCACATGCATTCTATGGACCACTTGCTAAAAACCTTAAACAAGGTGATTTAATGGGAATAGATAAAACAAAAGGTAAAAAAGCACTTAAAAATAAAGCTAAAATCTTCGCACGTCCTTATATGGATCCTCCTGAAATGCCAAATAAAGAATACCCAGTATGGTTATGTACAGGTAGAGTACTTGAACACTGGCATTCTGGAACTATGACTATGAGAGTTCCTGAACTTTATAGAGCTGTTCCTGAAGCATTATGTTATATGCATCCAGAAGATGCAAAAAAATATGGTGTTAAACAAGGTCAACTTGCATGGGTTGATTCTAGACGTGGTAAAGTAAAAGCTAGAGTTGAAACAAGAGGAAGAAATAGACCTTCAAGAGGGCTTGTATTTGTTCCATGGTTTGACGAAAAAGTATTTATTAATAAAGTATGTCTTGATGCAACTTGTCCTCAGTCTAAACAAACTGATTACAAAAAATGTGCAGTTAAAATATACGCAGTATAAATAAAGGGGGTATGATGTTTTGAGCATCATTAATCCTCAATTAAATAAAAAGAAAAGAAGCGATTATGGTAAGTAGTAGAAGAAAATTTATTCTAGGAACGGCAAGAGCTGCAGGATTAGTAGCACTTGGAGGTCTAGTATGGAGTGCATATGTTGATGAAGTAACAGCAAATTCACTTATATTAAGACCACCTGGAGCATTAAAAGAGGAAGATTTCCTTTCAACATGTATTAAATGTGGTATGTGTGTGGAAGCTTGTCCTTTTGATACTTTAGTTTTAGCTGGACCTGGTGATAATAAACCTTTAGGTACACCATTTTTTATCCCAAGAGATATACCTTGTTATATGTGTCCTGATATACCATGTGTTCCTGTTTGTCCTACTGGTGCTTTAGATATTGCCTCAGTAAGTACAAATGGTGAACTTGATATCAATAAATCACAAATGGGTGTAGCAATAGTTGATGATAAAAACTGTATAGCTTTTTGGGGTATTCAATGTGATGCTTGTTATAGAGCTTGTCCTTTAATGGATGAAGCAATTTCTTTAAAATATGAAAAAAATGAAAGAACTGGAAAACATGCTTTTTTAAAACCTATTGTAAATAGTGATATTTGTACTGGATGTGGTCTTTGTGAAAGAGCATGTGTTACAAAAGAAGCAGCAATTAATATTCTTCCTCGCGAAGTTGTATTAGGTAAAGTAGGTGACCATTATATAAAAGGTTGGGATAAAGCTGATGAAAAAAGACTAGAAAATGCAGAAGCGATAAGTACTAAAACTAGGTTAAGTGAAGAAAGTGCAATGGACTCTTTAAATAGTGGATTAGAAGGATTATTAGATGACTAAAATATGGGCTAATTATCGATTTTTAATTGCTAGAAGATTTGTTCAAATTGGATTAATGTTACTTTATGCTGCTGGTAATTATTGGGGTTGGAGTTTCTTGCAAGGAAATTTAAGTTCATCAAGTATTTTAGGTGTTATACCACTTAGTGACCCATTTGCAGCAATGCAAATGTTTGCAGCTGGTGCAGTAATAACAACTAATTTAATTGTAGGTGCATTGATAATAACTGTAGCTTATGGACTAGTTGGTGGTAGAGTATTTTGTTCTTGGGTTTGTCCTGTAAATGTGATAACAGATGCAGCAAATTTTTTAAGAAGAAAACTTGGATTTAATCAAATTCAAAAAAAACAACCAGCAAGTAGAAGTGTAAGATACTGGGTATTAGGACTTAGTTTAGTTCTTTCATATATTTTAGGAGTAACAGCATTTGAGTTTATCTCTCCAATTTCTATAACTCATAGAGCAATTATATTTGGTCTTGGTTTAGGCTGGACTGCTATGCTTGTAATCTTTTTATTCGATTTATTTATATTAAAAAATGGATGGTGTGGTCATATTTGTCCTTTAGGTGGTTTTTATGGAACTATCGGAAAAGTTGGACTTATAAGAGTAGATCATGATGAAGAAAAATGTACTGCGTGTATGAAATGTAAAGAAGTTTGCCCTGAAAGTCAAGTACTTTTTATGGTAAGTAAATCTTCTGAACAAATTTTAGATGGAGCTTGTACAAATTGTGGTAGATGTGTTGAAGTGTGTGATGATGACGCACTTAACTTTTCTATTAGAAAATTAGCAAAGGAGAAAATCAAAAATGAAAATGATAAATAAAATAACATTAAGTTTAGTAGTTGCATCAACTATATTCTTTACAGGATGTAATGATACTGCAAGTGCATCAAAAACTAAAGTTGCAAAACCAACAATAAGTGAAGAATCTTTAGGATTAAGAAAAACTGACTTATATTCAGAAAAAAATGAAACTACTGGAGATAAAACAACATATGGTACTAGTTATGCAGGAAGTGGACATAAGTTTAAAAGAGCATTCCAAGATGCACCACCGATGATTCCTCATGATACAGAAGGTATGTTACCAATTACGATTAAAAATAATCAATGTGTATCATGTCATATGCCAGATGTTGCATCAAGTATGGGTGCTACACCAATTCCTATATCACATATGACAAACTTTAGACCAAAACATAAATATGATGGTAAAAAGTTTGAAAAATCAATTGATAATATGAAAAATGAAATTGCAATACATAAAGCAGGGACAAAACTTGTTGGTGCTAGATTTAATTGTTCTCAATGTCATGCTCCACAATCAACAGGTAAATTAGCTGTTGAAAATACATTTGAAGCTGTATATTCTGATAAAGATGGTGCAAGCAAATCAAATTGGAGAGGTGAGAGAATGACTTATGGTTTAAATACTACAGGTGATGAATCTTACGTTACAGATAAAGATTTACATATGAAATCTGCTGCTGGACACTTAAACGGTGGACACTAGCTTTGAATAGAAGAGAGCTTTTTAGCTCTCTTGCTTCACCTTTTACTACTAAAGAAGAGGTGAAGCAAGAGAGTATTATTCGACCACCATATTTTAAAAAAGAGAAGAAATTTTTTACTATTTGCATTACTTGTGAAGATAAAATATGTGCAAGTGCTTGTGAAGAAAATATTATTATTATACAAGAAGATGGAACACCAAAACTTGAATTTTTTAATAGTGGATGTACATATTGTGATGATTGTGCAAAAGCTTGTAATCCTAATGTATTAAAAAAGAAACATAAACAAAATATTAATGCAATATTTAGTATAGACCCATTAAAATGTATGTCATGGAATCAAACAATGTGTTTTTCATGTAAAGACCCATGTTTAGATGATGCTATCAT
>Ga0256826_1001071_pt1 | contig 16991 bp, 14 predicted proteins | sample CV79metaG_FD_185975 | JGI IMG/M metagenome (GOLD analysis project Ga0256826, IMG submission 185975) | Hydrothermal vent microbial communities from East Pacific Rise, Pacific Ocean - CV79 | ecosystem: Environmental > Aquatic > Marine > Hydrothermal vents | place: Pacific Ocean: East Pacific Rise...
TGGGGTTCGTTTTTGTATTTATCTCGCCATAGAGTTTTTAAGCAGGTTATGGCTTGGGTGTAGGTGGATTTTGTTAATTGCATCTAAGTTTTGCGTATCTCTTGTATGGTCTCTGATGACAAAGAGGCAGAAGCAACCTCTACTCCAAGTTTATCTAACTCTTTTTTTGTAAATGAAACTTTTAAATCAGCTTCTAACATATCACTCACGGTTGAAGCTATTGCGTCATTGATGCTATTTCTCATTTTCTTCTCCTATTTTTATAAAGATATTGTTTTAAGTTTATACATTATTATACCTCATCTCATTAAAACAAATAATATTTAAATTTCACAATCAGTTGTAGGGTGCCGTTTTCTAACGCACCACCAACCTATCATAAAGCCAAAGCTCATTAAAACGAATAATATTCCAATCGTTTAAAAGAAAAAAATGTTCTCTTTATACGAATATTTGGTGCGTTGGAAAACAGCACCCTACGCAAATGATGAATATTTCCATGCTTTATCATGCTCTACATATTCATGCTTTATGGGGTTATTTCGTATGTATTCTAAACATCGTAAATAATCTTTTTCATCTCTTATGGTATGTTCATAAAATCGTTTTTGCCATATTGGTTTATATTTTCTTCTATAGCGTGAAGCTGATTGTTCAAACTCCTCTTCTAGCTTACAATGTTTAGAAAAATGATATTTAATAGATTTAATAATTCGTGGATATTCCTCAACGACCTGTGGGGTAATAATCATGTGTATATGGTCAGGCAAAACCACTATAGCATCAATCCGATATTTAAAATAGCGTTTGCTCTCACGAAAGCTCTCTCGCAATAGTTCAATGTTCTCTATCAAAATAGGGTTACGCCCATGTGTAACAATGGTAAGATAGTAGCTATATCCTGCTAAAAAAATCCGTTTATATTGTGCCATTCCAAATTTTAACAGAAAATAATAAAAAACATCAAGAATATGTCAAATTGTCATAAAACCAAAACCCATCAAAACAAAAAAATATTTACATTTCACAATCGACCGTAGGGTGCCGTTTTCCAACGCACCATCAATTGGCATAAAATAAAAGCTCATCAAAACGAATGATAATCCAACCGTTTAAAAGAAAAAAACATTCTCTTTATGCGAATATTTGGTGCGTTGGAAAACGGCACCCTACGAAATTATTTATGTTTTTAATCATTCTAAAACCCCAATAATTTCATCCCATTTACTTCTAGCATGTTTTTCATCATTTACTGCAAAACCTATGTTATCTTCACATAGTTCTCTATCTGTATTATTAATAACAGTCATAAAAAATAATTTATAATCATTCTCTACATAATTTTTAAATTCTTCAAGTTTTACATAAAAATATTGATTATTAGCCATTAAAAAATCTATATAAAAACAAGCTAATTGTATTTTTTTTCTCTCTGAGATATTTTCTATATCAATCCCTGAATATAAATCATGAAGATAAGTTATCTCCATTTGACTATCATTTATATTCTGTTCTATATATTGAGATACTACATCAAATAACTTTTTTAATAAATAGAAAGCATTTGTTTCAATATCTTCTTCTAGTTTAGAATATTTCAATAACTCTTTTTCAATCAAATTAACTGTATTAGATAGAGAACTACTATTATTAAGCCAAAGATACAATAGTTTTTCAATATGCCTTACTTCTATACTTTTACCATCATATTCTTTTTCTAACTCAACAATAAATTTATCATCTTTTAAAATTTCTATAATAGTTAAACCTATAATATAGTTTAGTGAAATAGTATGACTTTCATTCAATAAGAATTTTTTTATTTCATTACTTCTATTATCTTGTAAAAGTTGTCTTGTAATATATGAATTATGATTTTTAAAAACTTTTGTTAAATACTCTTGTGAATATTCTTCAATATCAGAAGCTTTTTCTTTAATTAAAGTTTTTAATTTTTCAAATCCAATTAATTCATTATTTTTAATATTAGGTTCAAATTCAATAAAATCATAAATATCATTAATAGTATTTTTGTTATATGAAAAAGAAGTTAATATCTTCAAGAATATTTTTTTACATTCAAGCCAAAACTTCTTATACCATTTTGACTCTTTTGATATTTTTAATAAAACTAATTCTTTTTTAATTTTTTCATACTTATCTTTAAAAGTTTCTATATTTTTCAATCTTAGAATTTTTACAATATTATTATTTGCTAAACGATTTAATAATTCATACTCTTCTTCTTTTGCTAAATTATGTATAATCGAAAGAAACTTCTTTTCATTACACTTACTCAGCTTTGTAAAAAACATTGTAGCCACAACTATGGATAAAATATTTAAACTTATTAAAATAAAGTATTTAAATTTCCAAAAGATACTACATTCGTACTTGAAAAAATTTAAAATAAATTTATAGTCTGTGGTTATAATATCCTTAATTTCTTGAAATGAAGTCATAAACAATATTACTATTGTAACCCAAAATACAATCCATAAAAAATTAGGTATTAATTTTAATTTAGCTTTTGTCAAATCATTTGCTAATCCATAAATAGCGAGTAATAGCCCTAATATTGCTAATACATCTGAAAATTCCATAATTATTCTCCTCCACTTCTCAACATAACAAATAAGTTCATAAAATGCTCTTCTGTATAAAATATGAATTCTTCCTTATTAAACAATCGAATATCAACTTTATACATATCATTTTCAATAAAATCATAACACTCAGGAATCTCTCTATTATCAACAGTAACAGCAATTTTAGATACAAACTCATTGAAACTCATATTTTTTACATCTAATTCTTGTAATATATCTACTAACTTAGCTTTAAAAGAACCATATTTTACTCCTGAATGACATCTTGCACATAATCATAAACTACTACCTGATTGAACTATATTTACTTTTTGTCCTGTTATCTTTTGACTAAACCAATCAAATAGTTCAAAATATTTTCCACCATTTTTACCTCTCTTTGTAAAAGTAAATCCACATATTTGACAATACCCTTTATACTGTTGTTCTAAAAACCATTTTGTTTCTTTTCTTCCAATTTTTACTTTTCTATTAACAATATGAGTTGTTACTGTAGTAGGTGCATTTTTTATATTATATTCATACTCCTCTTGAACCTTTTTAATATAAGCATTAATATCAGAAACTACACTTGGCTCAAGAAGTTTCTCTATTTCTTCAACTTCTCCTTGATGTTTTGCTTTTGCTTCTAATAAATCATTTTGAATTAATTCAATTGAACTTTTATTATTATCATTATGCTTTTGATTTTTTGATTTAGATTTTTTTTCTTCTCTTTTATCATTTGAAGAAGTATCTTGATTTGTATTTAATTTTGCTATTTTCTCTTTAGCTTTTTGATTTTCTCTGTTTTTCTCCATATCTAAATTTCTTATGACTTTAGTTAATTTTTCTTGGTTATAAGTATTGCTTACAATTTCTTTTTTATCTTTTTGAATATTTTTTCTAAAGCTTCCCATGCAATATGGTCTATGAAAATTTAAATTAGGAGTAATAAGTCCACAAGCTATACACTGTTCCCTAATTTCTATATTTTGAAGAGCCATCCATTTATAGTTAAATAATATTTTTAATTTTTTATCAACTAAAATATCTTTTTTTGTTAAAAACTCAACCTCAAATTGTCCTCTAGTCATAATAAGATAAATCTCTCTATCCGTTAAATCATCTAAACTACTGATAACTACAGGAAACTGTTTACCTTTAGCTTCTAATATATCAAGCAAAATCACATCTATATTTTTTATCTGTTCAGTGTTAAAAGATAGATTAAAACTATTTAGTTGTTTTTTATACTCTTCTTTCTTTTTATCTGTTTTACAAATCAAAACTATTGGAATTTGAGAAGTAAATGTATCTTTTATATGTTTGATTTTTTGAGAAATATAGGCTTTTATATCTTGATGAAAAATAATTTTAGGAAGCGAATAAGGTTTGCCATTAAACTTTTTCTCACTAGGATAATATTCCCTCTCAATATCTTCTAACTTTATATCTAATAATAATTGGCGAAAATTATAACTTGCATTAGCCAACTGATATGTTTGTCTAAAATTATGTTTAAGAGTGAAAATATTCAACTTTTTTTTACCATTTTTATCCTCTATACCATATATATCCATTATATTTAAAATAATATCTTTCCATTTTTTGACCTTATTATTTTTAAAATTCTGTAAAATATCTCCTGTTAAAATGACTCTCTTAGCAGAAAGTCTTAAAACTTCTAATTCAACTAAAGTATAATCTTGTGCTTCATCTATGAGTATGGTATCATACTCATACTCTCCAAAATCAAAATATCTTATTACTAAATCTTTTTCATCATTTGGCATAAATCCCAAATAATATTCCATATAATTCTTATTCAAATAAAGTTTTTTTAGAATATTTTTTAAAATTAAACTCTTTTCTCTAGTAAAGTGATATTTATCTACTTTCTTTTTTTCTAATTCACTTAATTCAAATTCAAGTTTTTCATAAATTATAAACTCTTTATCTGTTAAATCTCTATCACTTAATTTATCTTCTATTTTTTTTATTTTATTTTTTGTAGTATTTTTTTTAGTTCTTAGTCTAAAAACATCATCATAATAATTTTTATATCTATGAAGATATTCAAATGCTAAAAAATATTTTTTATATTCTGTATTTGAGTTCTTATCTTTCCCCTCTTCTATGTCTTCTAATGAATATTTTTCCTTTTCATCGAATAAGCTCTTTTCAATTAAAAATCTTTTTAATGACTCATAATGATTATAAATTGATACAGCATCTCTATTTGAGATAAATTTTTCAAATATTTTTTTTACTTTATTGGAATATTTCCTATTTTTTTCTAAAAAATTTAAATCAATCTTTTGAATATTTGCATTAAATTCATTAACTGTTTTAATTTGAATATCATTTAAATTTAAATTTTTATCATTGAGTAAACTTTTAAAATCTTGTTTTAATTGACTATGCTTAACAATAATCAAAAATTCTTTTTGTGATATATTTTGATTAACAGATAAATATTTTAATTTTTGTAATGCAATTGTTGATTTTCCTGTACCTGCTGAACCATCAATTATAGAACTATTCATATCATATAAGGCTTTTGATTGTTCTCCTATATCTGATAATTCAAATTTTAATCTAAAAAAATTATCAACATTTATTAATCTTTCACTATTTTCTTCAATATGAAATAATACATTTTTTGCACTTTTAAACTCTTCTTTACCTAGAACACTTCTGTATCGTATTTTAGTTAAATCATCACTGTCTGGTTTATAATTGCCATAAAATATTAATTCACCATATTTGGGAGATTCATCACCTAGTGTCATTTTCATTAACTCTTGAACTCTTCTTTTATTCTTATTATCCCAAATACCTATATCATAATTAGGAATAATATAGTCATTATCAAAAGAGTAATCAATATCAACCTTTGCTGTTGTTACATAAAAATTTATTCTTTCACCCTCATCATTTTCAAAAATCAACCGTCTATGAAAAATGCCTTCTTCTTTCCATTTCTCAAAGAAACTATTAATAGGATTATTGTAATGAAGATTATATTTATTATAATCATATTCTAACTCTGCTCTAAAATTTATATTTTTATCTTTACTCATAACACCTTCCAATCTCCAAAACCCCAAGAACCTCAAACCCCAAGCTCCCCTCTTTCTGCCCCATCAGCTCCTCAATCTTTTCATTTCTACGATTTTTCAAATTATCAATCTCCCCAATTCTCATTCGTTGAATATCCTCTTGATGTACTTTTTTTTGTAACCTCTTGACCTTGTTTATCTGCTTTTCAAAATAGTTTTTCATAGAGTTTATCTTGATGTCTATTAGTCTGTTTTGAGACTCTGACTCTATGCGTTTGTGTTGCTCTATAGATTGTATTAACTCTGTGTTGAATTTGGCTTTTAACGCTTCTAAATTTACCGTTGGTTCAGCTTTGACCTCACTACAGTTAACAATAAACTCAAAATAATCCAACTCCTCTACCAAAGCTAAGTTGGTATCTACTATGAGAACTCTTATCATCGACTTTGCTTTTAACTGCTTAAAATCAACCCTGTAAATAATGGCAAAACCATCAACATACTTTTTATGAGAAACTACCAAGTAAACAGTTTTATGACTTTTATTTCTAATTATCATAGCAATAATAGGATGGTTCAAATAGAGATAGAGCGTTTGAAATTCATCATTGTTATTGGTTTTAAAACTTACTCTTAGCTCTTTAAGTCGGTTCATTTTTTGGAGAACACTCCTCTCCTCTTTATAGGCTAATCCATTGGTGCGTTTGTCGCTCATATTGGCTTTTAACAAGCGAAAAAGCTTTTTTAAATTTTCAGAAGAGAGCTTAAGTGTCCCCTCTTTGAGTTCCAAAAAGTTTATATGATTAGACTCTAAAAACTTAACAAAAATCTTTTTACTCTCCTCTTGTAAAAGTGTGACTTTGTTCTGATTTAAAAAAATATCCTCTTTGGCTTGATGGTTAAAGTCATCATTCATAAGCTTTTCTACTTCTGCATTTTGCTCTTTTATTTCAGATTTTTGTCGCTCTAATGCCAACTCTTTTAGATGGACTTTTTTCTCTATCTCTTCGGCTGAAAGGTGTATGAGTTCTGATATATTTAACTGCTTTTCCAAATCTCCTAAAATAGGCTCTAACTCCCCTATGGAATTTTCAAAAATACCAAGTTTGCTGTAGAGTCTGTTGTAAATTCGCTCCTCTATTGAGCCTACTATGCAGAGATTAAAAATATGAAGCTTGTCAAACTTCTGTCCTATACGGTCAATTCTTCCTATTCTCTGCTCTACTCTCATAGGATTCCAAGGCAAATCGTAGTTGATAACCACATTACAAAACTGCATATCAAGCCCCTCACTACCTACCTCTGATGAGAGCAAAATATCAAATTCTCCTTTTTTAAACGCTTTAATTTTCGCAAATCGCTCTTCTATGCTAAAATCTCCATGAATTTTACCTACAGAATAACCCAATTTTTGTAATTTTGGTTCGAGGTAGTCAAGTGTTTTTTTGAAGAAAGAAAAAACTATCTTCTGCTTAATATTTTGAGCATCCAAATCTTTTAAAATCTCTTCAAAACTCAAAAACTTTGAGTCATCTTGACCTATCTGCTCCCCTCTGTAAATAATATCGTCAAGATAGCCCATTGCTTCACTCTCAATATTGAAATCATTATAATTTTCATCAAGGTCATCTAAATCAGAGACAAGAAGTTTCCCACTCTTTTTAAGCTTTTTAAAACTCTCCAACGAAGCCAACATAGAGGAACTAACCATCCGTTCAGGCATAATGGTTATGAAACCTTGTTGTACATGAGGATAGATGTATTTTACAAATGCTATAACAGCATCATAATATGCCTGTTCCTCTGTTGTAATCTCTACAATAACCGATGTAGCACTTCTAGGTATGGAACGCCCTACATCCTTTTTTTTACTACGATTAATAATAAAACTTAAATGGTCTAACGCTATTAATCTGTCTATCAACTCTACTCTTTTACCATGTGCTAATGTTTCAAGTGCGAATATCTCATTAAAAACCTCTTTTAGCTCTATTGGAAAATCATCATAAAGCTTTTCATTGGCAAAACTCTTGACACTCTCTAAGTCATGATTGTTTCGTATAAGGGCTATAAGTCGGTGTATGGTGGCATTGGGTTTTATCATCTTTTGAAAATAGTCAAAATCTTTAAAATAGTCATTGTCTAAAAGTGAGAGAATATTAAAAAGGTCTTCCAATGAGTTTTGAACAGGGGTAGCCGTAAGAAACAAAATATGTTCAGACATTGCAGTAACAATCTGCCCACTTTTAAAGGTAGAAGTATCATAATTACGCATGGTATGAGCTTCATCCATAATAAGAAAATCTACTTCAAAAAAACTATCTTGTAACTTTTTCATTATGCGTTCATCTCGCAAGGTATGATATGAGATTATGATTTTTTCATTAAAAAGTCTTGAACTACTGTAATTTTCAAATTCATCTATAAAGTTCAAAAACTGACTACTCTTATAAATCTCAAAATGCTCATCAAAACGAATACTAAACTCCTCTTGCCATTTAAGCGTCAAAGAGGAAGGCACAACAATCAAAGAGATTTTTAACTCCTCTCGTTTGTCTATCTCCTTAAAAATCATTCCTGCCTCAATGGTCTTACCAAGCCCCACCTCATCAGCAATCAAAACACGAGAATTTTCAGAGTTCAAAAATTTAATAAGAGGTTTATATTCGATATTATGTAGCAAACGCACAAGACTTTAACCCCAAAATCAGCTAAAATTATCCAAAATAGAAAGGATAATTAATGGCTGAAACTCATGTAATATCGGCACTTACTAAAAAGAGGGCTGAACTTCTTGGAGAAGTCCAACACTACGAAAAACTACTCAAACAAAGCAAAGATAATCTAACCTATATAGATAACACAATAAAGATATTTGATGAGAACTATAACTTAACCTCTATTCGCCCTAAAAGAGTGCATACAGAACGCTATTTTAAAACAGGAGAGTCTAAAATATTGATACTTGATGTTCTAAGAACTGCTACAGAGCCATTAAGTACAAGTGAAATAGGGGCTAAAATAGCATCAGATAAAGGTATTGATAAAGAAGAGGATTATAATACAGAAAGATTTTTTAAAATTGTTTTATCATCGTTAAGCCGTTGTGAAAATAGTAAGCTTATTGAGCGTGTTGGATTAGATGGTAAAGTTATTTTATGGCAAATAAAGAAAGATTAGAATTAAGCCCCTAACCTTTCAGCAACTCTTTTATTACCTTGCCAATAACCACTAAACTCATTTGATGTTTTCTTAGTTAAACATCTTGTTAAAATATTGTTTGCTATTTTACCGTTAGACCATCTTCTAGTATCTTCACGATAAGCTATTTCATTAGCATAGTTTGAAAGATAAAGAGGTGAAAAGTGGTGACATTGACCATATTGCATTCTTCTAAATCTTGCATTGTAGCTTTCACTTTGGTTATTGTTCTCTCCATTAGCTCCAAAATATTCTACTTGGTGGTTAACTCTTTTCATCTCGTAAAGTGCGTGTAAATCATCATAGGCTACTGCTTCATCTGCGTGTATCTCTGAACCTACTTTAACATTTTGAGAAACAATACTTTTAATATCAAAAGAGTTTTCAGACTTTAGAACGAAAGTTTTAGTTTTAACTGCTCCTACCTCTTTATCAAAAATATCAGCTCTTTGTCTAAGTGAGATAACAACTCTTTTATTAGGGTGGTTTATGGTTCTTCTATCTACTCTATCAGCTATTTTATTAACTTGTCTAGTTTTACCACCAACATAAACACCATCAATCTCACAAGTTCCCTCTAAAAGCTCTTGTTTTTCATCATCAAGTAAAGATTCTCTGATTTTATGAGATAGAACCCACGCTGTCTTATATTGAACATCTAACTCTCTTGATAGTTGTAAAGCACTTAATGATTTAACTGAATTAGTAAAAATGGCAATAGCTAAAAGGTAAATTTTCAAAGGTTTTTTATGACTAGCAAATAGTGTTCCACTTGTTACAGAGTAAGTATGAAAACAATCTTTACATCTATATTGTTGTCTTGTTTTAATATTGTATGGGTGAACTGAACCACAGTTAGGACAAACAGGCTCACCATTGGTATCAGCCCAACGAATGTTTTTAAATATCTCATGGATTTCCTCATCACTCATCATTGCTATTTTAACTATTGATAATGTTCTTGCTTCTGCTGATAGTAAAAAATGTTGTGCCATGATTTAATCCTTTCGATATTTTATATATGATAATTATATCGAAATTGATTATACAAAGTCAATAGTATTTTACTAAAATATAATTACTAATGAATATGTTTATAATTAATAAAGGTATAAATATAATCCAATAGAAATTTAAGTATAATATAAATAGTATAAATAAAAAAAGAAGCCAAATAGGATTAAAAAATGGATAAAATTCCAAGTAATATAATCAAGTCAAAAATGAAGCTAAAAGGTATTAAGTCTAAAGAGTTAGCTGAAAGATTGAAAGAATACGATGAGAATCTAACAGAACTATCACTTAACAATAAGTTTAGTCGTGGTGGCTTTAGTGCTGTATTCTTTTTTAAATGTATGAAAGCACTTGATATTGAAGTATTGAGAGAAGAGGAGTGGAAATAGTGGAATATATAGATTTTAATCAAAAACTAGAAAATCTTTTATCAAAAAATAAAGATTTGTTAGACCAAGAGGGAATACTTCTTAAGCAAAAAATAAAAGCCTTAGCCCTATCATTTGATGAGGAGCTAATAGGATTACTTTTATCAAATATTGAGGTTAAAGAGCATTTCTTTAAAGAGATTGATAAAGCTACTATATTTGATTATAAAAAATTTATTGACTACATAGAAGATAAAAACTTTTTGCTTGATAGCTATACAAAATTTTCTAACAAAATTGGACTTACTGTATCAAATAAGTACCTAAAACAGATAGATGATGTTGTTCTCTCTTTTCCTTTTAAAGATTGTATCTTAGAGGGCGGACAGACCAAAGAGGACGAAAAAAGAAAAGAGATATTTTTTAATGAGGTTTTAGCAAAAGATGAAATTAATAGGCTACTTGATAAAAAAGTTATTGCTAATGCTACAAAATATTATTATGAAGACCATGAAGTTCAAGAGACAAAAGAGTTCTCTTTTAGTAGAGATGAGAATGGAACAATTAAAGATAATCTGATTATCAAGGGTAATAATTTACTAGCTCTACATACTTTAAAATCAAATTTTGCAGGTAAAGTGAAACTAATTTATATTGACCCTCCTTATAATACTGGCAATGATGGTTTTAAATATAATGATAGTTTTAATCATTCTACTTGGTTAACTTTTATGAGAAACAGATTAGAAATTGCCAGAGAGCTATTGTCCGATAATGGAGTTATTGCTATACATTTGGATGATAACGAAGCTCATTATTTAAAAGTTTTAATGGATGAAATATTTGGTAGAGAGTATTTTATTAATTCGATTTCAATAAGAGATTCTCATCCAAGTGGATTAAAAGTCACACACAAAACTAAGACAATTATTAAAACAAAATCACAAATTGTTTGTTATTCAAAATCAAGTAATATTTTATTAAATCCTTTGTACCAACAAAGAGAAGATTGGGACACTCATTTTAATACATTTGTTGATATAAATTCTGAACTTAAACAAAAATATTCATTAAGCAACTATATTAAAGAACTTAAGATTGTTGAAAAAGATTTTAAACTAGATATTAATGCCTTAAAGAATTTAAAATTTAAAAAGTTTTGTTTTGAGAATAGGAATTGTATTTTCCAAAGTACAAAAGAAATTCCAAAAGAGGCAAAAAAAACAAGTTTACAAAATAAAAATAAAGTTATTGAATATTTAGGTGGAGATGGTACTAGGCAATTTGCATTAAATGGAAGAAGACTTTCACCACTTGCTAAAAGTATTTGGAATATTGGATTTGATGGATATGAAAAAGAAGATTTTGGAAAATTATTATGTGATTTTTGGGATGATATAGACTTTAATAATTCACAGAATGAAGGAGGGATTTCATTATCAAGTGGGAAAAAACCAGAATTTTTATTAGCAAGAGTTATTAGTTTATTCTCCAATAAAAATGATATAGTTTGTGATTTTTTTGCAGGAAGTGGAACAACAGGTTCAGTATCGCATAAAATTCAAAGACAATATATTTTAATAGAACAAATGAACTACATTAATGATTTACCAAAAATGAGATTAGAAAAAGTTATTGAAGGTGAAAAAAGTGGTATAAGTAAACTTGTTAACTGGCAAGGTGGAGGAAAATTCATCTACTTTGAATTAGATAAATACAATCAAAAATTTATAGATGATTTATCAGTAGCTACCCAAGAGAATATCTTAGATATATATAGTGAAATTACAAAAAAAGGTTTCCTAAATTATGATGTAGAACTAAAAAAATTAGAAGAGAATTTTGAAGCATTTAACGCATTGAGTTTAGCGGATAAAAAAGAGTTTTTGGTATCTATTTTAAATAAAAATATGCTCTATAAAAACTTAACTGAAATAGATGATACAAACTTCAAAATAGATGAGCAGACCAAAAAACTTAATAGAGATTTTTATAATCTATCAGATAAAGAGTAGGGTATGGGATTTTTATTTGAAAATTTAAAAAAAGAGTTTGGAAGAGAACTCAGAAAAGATATAACCTATCCATTTGTTAACGATAATCTAAACCCAAAATTAGAGTTAAGACCATATCAAAAAGAGGCATTTACAAGGTTTTATCTCTATTATGAAAACGATGATGTATATGAGTATATTAAACCTCAAAATAATATCCATCTCAATTTTAATATGGCTACAGGTAGTGGTAAAACAGTTATTATGAGTGGATTGATTTTATACCTCTATAAACAAGGTTATAGAAACTTTTTGTTTTTTGTTAATCGTGGTCAAATAGTCGAAAAAACAAAAGATAACTTTATTAACTCTAGTTCCACTAAATATCTTTTTAATGAAAAAATTATGATTGAAAATAGAGAAGTTAAAATTAAAACTGTTGATAATTTCTCTTATGCCAATAGTGATGACATAAATATATGTTTTACGACTATTCAAGGGTTATTTAGTGATATTCATAATGAGAAAGAGAACTCTATTACCATAGGTGATTTTGAAGATAAAAAGATTGTTCTCATAGCAGATGAAGCCCATCATATTAACGCTACAACTAAAAAGAAGCAACAACAAAAATTTGACTTTAATAATGATGTTCAAGAAAAGCCATCATGGGAAAATACAGTAGAAAAAATCTTTAAAGCTCATAATGAAAATATCCTTTTAGAGTTTACTGCAACCCTAGAGCTAGAGAATAGGAATGTAAGTTCTAAATATAGTGATAAAATTATCTACAAATATGATTTAAGAGATTTTGTTCATGATAAATATAGTAAAAAAATAGAGCTGTTTAAAAGTGATACAACTAAAAAGCAAAGAGTAATACAATCTCTTTTAACCTCTTTGTATAGAGGAGATATAGCCAATAAATATGGATTAAATATTAAACCTGTAGTGCTATTTAAATCTTCAAAAATAGCTGAATCAAAAGAGAATCAAAAAGAGTTCCATGAGATTATTGAAAATCTCAAAATAGCAGAACTTGAAGAGATAAGAGATAATTCAAATATTAAAATACTAAAACAGATATTTAACTTTTATAAAGAGTCAAATATATCTTTAAAATCTGTTTGTGAAAAGATACAGATAGCCTTTGACAAAAAGAGATGTCTTAGTACCAATGAAGATAAAGAGTTAGAGAAGAACCAAAGATTATTAAACTCATTAGAAGATAGTAATAATCCAATACGAGCAATATTTACCGTTGATAAGCTTAATGAGGGTTGGGATGTTTTGAACTTATTTGATATAGTCCGACTCTATGAGGGGCAAAGTATGGGAGGTTCAAATAAAGGTAAAATTGGTAAAAAAACCATAAGTGAAGCTCAACTTATAGGAAGAGGTGCTAGATATTGTCCTTTTAGATTAGAAGAGCATCAAGAGCTATATAAACGAAAGTATGATGATGATATTACTAATGAATTAAGAGTATTAGAAGAGTTGTATTTTCATAGTGAAAATGAGAGTAGATATATTAGTGAAATTAAAAAAGCATTGATAGAACAAGGGTTATTAGAAGAGGATGATAAAGCTCCTATTGAACTAGAAATGAAACTCAAAAAAGAGTTTAATAATACAAATTTTTTAAACAAAGTCATTTTTCTAAATAATCGAAAAAAGAAAAATTATAATTATGTTAAAACTCTCTCTGACTTTGGTATTGCTAAATCAAATTTCTCTTATGAGTTAAAAAGTGGGAAAGGGTCATTAATAGATGTTTTTGTAGAGTATGAGTTAGAAAATGAGATACTTAAAAAAACAGCTACTAAAAATTTAGTTGATTATCTTGGAGTCAACATTATTCAAAATGCCATCTTACAAAACTACTTTTTTACACTCTCTAATCTACTTATTTATCTACCTCATTTAAGCTCTATAGAAGAGTTTATTTATGAGGAAAAATATCTAAAACAGTTTAAAATAGATATACATGGAGAAGTTGAAAAAATAAAAAATATACCCTTTTATGAGAGATTAAATATTGCTTTATCATTTTTAGAAGTTCTTGAAAATGAGATGAAAAATAATATTGTTCAATATGAGGGAACTAAAGAGTTTACTCCTTATAAATTCCAAGAGATTTTTTATAATGGAGGACAACCAAAAGTTCTTCAAGTACCACAAGAAAAAGATAAAAATATTCTCATAAATAAGGATAATTGGTTTGTATTTGAGAAATTTTATGGAACAAGTGAAGAGAAATCACTTATAAAATTAATTGGAAAATTGATAGATACTATTAGTAAAAACTATCAAGAAGAAGAGATATATTTAATACGAAATGAGAGACATTTTAAAATATTTAATTTTGAAGATGGAAGAGCTTTTGAGCCAGACTTTATCTTATTTACTAAAGAGCTAAAGAGTGATTTACATTATCAAATTTTTATAGAACCAAAAGGGAATCATTTAAAATTAAAAGACCAATGGAAAGAGAATTTTTTACAAGAGATAAAAAATGAATTTAAAGATACTGTATTGGAATTTGAAAATTTAGAATATAAAATTGTAGGTCTTAAGTTTTATGAAAAAGCTTATGAGAATATTTTTGAAGATGAATTGTTAGAAGAATTTGAGCTGAAAGAATAATATGAAAACCCAAACCTTAGAATACAACAAACAAACAGGCAAAATAACCCTAAATACCTATGATGATGGGTTCTTGCTCTCGGAAATAGATATAACGGCTCAAACCCTAACCTTAGCTCTTGAAAAGCTATATGATGATTATGGTTTAGAGCAAGGGGATGAACTGCATATTGTTAAGAAGAAAGGGTTAGGGGAAGTTACTAAATTTGAGGTTGATTAAGCTTATTTTAATTTAATTTGATATATATCTAAAATCTAGTATAATGTTGTATTAGAAAATAATTAATTATATTGGAGGTATTTTATGGATTCAAATATTATTTTAGAATGTTTTTATTATTTGTCAAAAAAAATGGATACCTCTATAGATAAATTAGCAGGGATAAAATTTCTTTTTTTTGCTGACCGTTACCATCTAAGAAAATATGGTAGATTAATTTCAGAAGATACTTATTATGCTTTGCCCCATGGTCCCGTTGCTTCAAATTCGCTAAATATCTTAAATGAGGTTATGAACGGTGATAATGCTGGTGCAAATAAGACTTATTTAAATAGAAAATCAGAGAATTCATTTGTTGCAGTTGAAAATCAATATGAGTTAGATTATTTATCTGAATCAGATATTGAAGCACTTGATTTTGTAATTGAAAAATTTTCAAACAAGGATACTTGGGAACTAAGAAACTTAACACATGAATATCCTGAATGGAAACGATATAAAAATACCTTAGAAAGTAATTTATCAAAGCGTGAAAAAATTATTATGAATGATTTTTTTGAAAATGCTGATATTGAAAATGACCCTTATTTAACCATCGACAATGAGATTGTTGAGCTATCAAAAGAATTCTATTTTAATAAATAATGTATATTGACGAAGAATCATTAGGTGTCTACCCAACACAACGAACTGTATTTTATTTTGAAAATACTGAACATGATGAGGATAGAAGAAAACCTCATTATCACATTGCTATAAAAACAAATAACAATGCTTATATTTTAGTAGTTATGTTTACAAGCAAGGTAAAAAAAAGACAATTACATCGTTCTTCAAACCCAGATGCCTACAGTTCTCTTGTTTATGCAGATGAAAAAGATTTTGACTTCCTAAGAGAACCATCCGTTATAGATTGCAATAGCCCAATATATAAAACACGAGATGAGCTTTCAGCAATTATGGAAAATCTCCAACCTATAGAAACCTACATACCTGATGAGTTTAGAGATAAAATTATTACAGCTATAAAAACTAGCCCAGTTGTTAGACCTTACATTAGAAAATCACTCGATTAAAATATAAATTTATCAACTCTAACCTTTTTTATTTCCTTACCTTTGTGCGTTTGCTACATAATATCGTTTATATTGGTGAGGTTCAGGAGTTAAACGGTTGGTGTTGTAAGAGTAGAGAATATCAAAGAGAGGTTTTTTGACAATATTAAAAAAGACAGACTCTTTTAACTCCTCTAAGCTAGAGAGCTGAACAGTCGGCTTCTCCTCTTCATATAAAATATCAGAAAGAGGAACATTTTTCTCCTCTCCATCAATGAAGATTTCAGCATAACCATTGGCTTGGTTTAGAACAATGACTTTTTGATGAGTTGGTTTATAAATAGCTTTTTTCAAACTAATTCCCTGTTTTTAGTTTATAGGATTTATTATAGCAAAAAAATCGTAGGGTGCCGTTTTCTAACGCACCACCAATTAGCATAAAACCAAAGCCCATTAAAACGAATAATATTCCAACCGTTTAAAAGAAAAAAATGTTCTCTTTATGCGAATATTTGGTGCGTTAGAAAACGGCACCCTACGGGATTTTTAAATATATTAAAAAACTCCAAAAACATGAACTTTAAAATCACTTTCTTCTTTTTCGTTAGCTTCAACCAACGCAATTTTAATAATGCCGATATAATTTTACTCAATCTTCTGTTCATCAAACTTAGCCTTCATAGTAGGATTTCCATAAGTTAACTTTTTAATGGTCAAATCATCTGCCTTATTATTTGCCAAACGCAAATTATTTTCCGATGATAACAGAGCATCTTTCGTTTTTTGAAGGTGTGTAATTGTTTTGTCTATCTCATCAATAGCAGTTTTAAACTTTCGACT
>Ga0256826_1001072_pt1 | contig 16989 bp, 11 predicted proteins | sample CV79metaG_FD_185975 | JGI IMG/M metagenome (GOLD analysis project Ga0256826, IMG submission 185975) | Hydrothermal vent microbial communities from East Pacific Rise, Pacific Ocean - CV79 | ecosystem: Environmental > Aquatic > Marine > Hydrothermal vents | place: Pacific Ocean: East Pacific Rise...
GAAGTTGCAGAAAATAGTGACCGAATAACCGATGCAAAAAAACGCCTTATTATAGAAAAACGTGTCAATAATCTTGATGAGTTTAAAACTATGCCTCGTATTTTTCAAAAAAAGATTTTAACTATAGAGTCAAACCTCTTCTTCTTTAAGCATACTGCACAAGATATTCTTGAAGTTGCAAAAAAGGCTAAAGAGACAAATGAATATAGTTTTACAACTAAAAATGAGAAGTCACTGACCATAGAAATATATAGAAAAATTCCACTCAACATCGCATACCTTCTTGCTTCTCTTTCTCATCTTAGTGTTGCGAGTATGGAGATATTTACTCTTTTTGATGGTATAAAGTACTTTAAAATAGAGTTTTTAGAGCAACTAGACGGAAGTGAACTCGTACTAGTAGAGGACAAAATAGATGCTGCGTTTGATATGCAAAAAACACTGCAACTCAAAGAAGTAGAGATAAAACACGATGAGATAAGTGTCGACTGTGACCATTCTCTTACTCATGCAGAAATAAATATCCATACAAAAAATCAAAAAGGTCTTCTTGCATATGTAATGTTTTGTTTTGAAGAGTTAGGTATAAACATCATGGCTGCGAAGATTCACTCGAGCAAATATAAGGTAAGAGATAGCTTTTTAATGGATAAACAAAACAATATATGTAATAATGTCGAAAATATTTATAAGATGTTAACAAAATAAAATAGTTAAAGGGTAATATATGTGTGGAATTGTTGGTTATTTAGGGGTAAAAAATTCTAAAGAGATACTTCTTGGTGGACTCAAAGAGTTAGAATACAGAGGGTATGATTCAGCAGGAATTGCAGTACTTCAAAATGGTCAATTTGATAGCTTTAAAGCTATCGGGAAACTTGTAAACCTTGAAGAAAAAACAAAAGATTTTGTTACAGATAAGTTCTCTATTGGTATTGGTCATACTCGTTGGGCAACACATGGTAAACCTACGGAACTCAATGCTCACCCACATATAGGTGCCGAGTCTTATGTAGTTCATAACGGTATTATAGAAAACTATGCCCAGCTAAAACGTGAGCTTATTGCTGATGGTGTGACTTTTTTAAGTCAAACAGATACTGAAGTAATTGTACACCAGTTTGAGAAAAATCTTAAAACTGCTGCGTCTGCTTTTGAAGCTTTTAAAACTACTATTTCCCAGCTTCAAGGTGCTTATGCAACACTTCTAGTAACCAAAGGGGAAGAGGAAACTATTTTCTTTGCTAAGCGTGGTTCACCTATGCTTGTTGGTATAAATGAAGAAAATGAGAAGTACTTCGCATCTTCAGACACTCCTCTTATTGGACACTGCAGCGATGTAAACTACTTTGAAGATGGTGATTTTGGTTATGTAACGCCAAGTGAACTTGCTATTTTTGATGTTGATGGAGTAAAGAAAGAGGCTATTTTTCAAAAACTCTCTACAAATAAACTCTCTGCCCAAAAAGATGGTTACAGATTTTTTATGGAAAAAGAGATTTATGAACAAGTGGATGTTATAGCAGATACACTTCTTGGTCGCCTCTGTGATGATGCAATCATCTTTGATGAACTTGACCCTACTCTTTTTGATGGTATAAATGAGATAAAACTATGTGCTTGTGGCACATCTTATCACTCAGCACTCACAGCAACATATCTTTTTGAACGTTATGCGAAGATAAAGACAAGTATAGAAGTTGCATCAGAGTTTCGTTACCGTGAACCTATTATGAGTAAGGATACTCTTTTTGTAGTAATTTCACAGAGTGGAGAGACCGCAGATACACTTGAGACACTAAAAATGGCAAAAAAAGCAGGACTTAAAACTCTCGTTATCTGTAATGTTGACAACTCTTCTATGGTGCGTTTAGCTGATGCATGTATACTAACTCGTGCTGGAGTTGAAAAAGGTGTAGCTTCTACAAAAGCCTTTGCAACACAGGTAACTGTATTTTGGATGATGTCTCTATACTTAGCAGGTCTTAAAAAGGCTCTTGCTAAAGAGGAAATAGCAAGACAGATAAAACTACTACGTGAAGTTCCAGCATCTGTAAAAGTAACTGATGATATGCATGAGAAGATAAAACGCCTCTCTAAACGCTACCTCCATGGTCACGGTTTCTTCTTTATTGGTCGTGATGTATTTTATCCACTTGCATTAGAAGGTGCTCTCAAGCTAAAAGAGATCTCGTACTTACATGCTGAAGGGTACCCGAGTGGAGAGATGAAACATGGTCCTATCGCATTAGCAGACCCTGAACTTTTTACTATTGCGCTACTCCCACAGCACCTTTTATATGAAAAAGCAAAATCAAATGTAGAAGAGCTTAGTGCTAGAGATAGTACTATTTGTGCTATCTCAGCTCTGCCTTTTGACAAGGCTGATGATTTTATAGCTATTAATGAGTGTAAAGATTATATGCTAGAATTTTTTGAGATGATGGTTGTTTTACAAGTCCTCTCATTAGAAATTTCTGTAAGACTTGGAAATGATGTAGATATGCCTCGTAACCTTGCAAAAAGTGTAACAGTAGAATAAGCATTCACAAAAGAGTGACATTTCACTTTAAATTTATATTAACTTCGTTATGATAAATGATTAATTAATTTAAAGTAGGATTTATGCAAACAAAATCAAAAATTTTATTTATAGTTACTATCATGTTGTTAGCTCTCGGAGCGGCAACAACTATAAATGTATCGCTCAATTTTCGTGAGTATAGTATTAAAAATGCGCAAGAGAAAGCAGAAATGATTGCTACTGTTGTCAAAGATGGCCTAACATCCCATATGGTTAATGGTATTATGGACAAACGACAATATTTCCTTGACCAAATTTCTCATAATCATGAACCTGTAAAAGAGCTATGGATAGTTCGTTCTCCTAATGTTATAAAACAGTATGGTGATGGGTTTAAAAGTGAGTTTATCCGTGATGCCATAGATCAAGAAGTCATGAATACAGGTAAAACATATACTAAAATAAATGAAACAACTGATAAAATAATGCTTCGTGTAACTATTCCTTACAATGCAACTCCCAATAGCAGTGGTGCGAAATGTCTCTCTTGTCATCAAGTCAAGTATGGTGATACACTTGGTGCAATCAGTATGAAGTTTGACATTACAAATATGCGTAATGCAGGGATGATAACTATTATAAAAATAATAGGAATCAACCTTCTTTTTATCCTAATAGTACTCTTTATTTTAAATAGATACCTCACACCATATATGAAACTTTTCACAAATATGCAAATTGGAATTAAGAAAGCATATAGCGGTGATTTTACTCATCAATTTGAAACAACTGTTGAGGGTGATGGAAAGCAGATAGCTACTCAAATGAATGAACTCTTTAAAAAAATGCAAGCAACTTTTGGAGATATCAAATACAATTTAGCCACTTTTATACCGCAAGGATGTGTCTCTTCAGCTGACCCGTTACATGAGGCAAAAACTATTATTGGTGAACTCTCCGATATCTATAAGTTTAAAAAGACTATAGAACTTGATGGCTCAAAAGAGGTAGTCTACTCTAGAATAGTAGATATACTTACAAATAAATATACACTTACTCACTTCTCATTTTATGAAATTGATATACACACAGGTAATAGAAAGTTAATTTACATTTCACAGGGTGCAAGTATTTGTAATGATAATGTGGACGAGAAATCTGATCTATGCCGTGCACATAGAACAAAAACTGACGTTATTTCAACAGAGTTTGTAAACTTATGTCAAGATTGTCAGTCAAATGGTCTGCACTATATCTGTATACCATTTAGTATAAATGATGAAAATTCTCTTATTATCTCTATTACAACAGATGATGAATCAAAAGTCAACGAGATCAATGCAAAGATTCCAAGTATAAGAAACTATCTTGAAGCCGCTAAACCGGTAATAGAGAGTAGAATTCTTATGTCTAAACTCCGTGACACATCTCTTCGTGATGCTATGACCGGTCTTTATAATAGACGTTTCTTAGAAGAGTTTATAGATACAGTAATGAAACAAGCAGCTCGAGACAACGAAACATACAGTGTTATGATGCTTGATGTCGACTTCTTTAAAATGGTCAATGATACTTATGGTCATGATGTTGGAGATAAGGTAATCGTTGCAATAGGGAAGATGCTTAGAGAAAATATTCGTGAAGCTGATTTGGCTATTCGTTACGGTGGTGAAGAGTTTGTTGTAATGTTACATAATGCTGATGTGGAAGGTGCTCTCAAAGTAGCATATAAAATTCATGATGCTTTTGGGGCTCTTGTATTTGAAGTTGGCAATGGCGAAACTATGAGAAAAACTATGAGTATAGGAATAGCACGTTTCCCTACTGATGGTGATACTATCTGGAAAACTATAAAGTATGCCGATACTGCTCTTTATGTTGCTAAGACTACTGGTAGAAATAAGATAGTAGAGTATACACAAGAGATGAGCGAAAGCGACTCCGTAAGATAAAAAAATATCAAAGAGCAGCGCATTTTCTGCGTCGTTCATTCGTCAGCTACTTTATGTAGCCTTCCTCATTCTCTCCTTGAACCTACACAACTCTTTAACATTTTACTTTCGTAATACTCTTTAAACTTTTGAATTTAGCGTTCCTGAGATTAGGTAAAAATTTGGCATAAAAAAAGCCCGAATGTACAAGAAGTACATCGGGCTTTTGGAGTGCAGAGGGTTTAGTTATTACTAACTACAACCACATCCACCACCACTTGATTGTGCTGGAGCAGCTTGGCTACCACCAGTTGAACAAGCAGATACTCCTGGAGGAGTTGTAGGCTGAACACCTTTGTTGTCAACGCCACCGTTTGCGTTAATCTCTTCAATAGTTGCCCAGATAGATGCAGCAGCTTCAGTAAAGCGTTTAGCAGACTCAGAAGTAGGAGCAGAGAAAGTAATAGGTTTACCCTCATCTCCACCAGTTCTGATTCCTGGCTCTATTGGCACTTCAGCGATGATTTTAGTATTAAACTCATCAGCCATTGGTTGAGAAGTTCCTTTACCAAAGATATCGTACTCAACACCAGTATCAGGAGCGATAAATCCACTCATATTCTCAATAATTCCAGCAATAGGAATGTTAAGTTTTTTGAACATATCTAATGAACGACGTGAGTCATCTAAAGACACAGACTGTGGAGTAGTTACAGTTAAACCAGCCGTTACTGGAACAGACTGCGCTAAAGTAAGCTGAGCATCACCAGTTCCCGGTGGCATATCGATAACTAAACAATCTAACTCTGACCATAAAATGTCACGTAAGAACTGCTCGATTGCTTTCATAATCATAGCACCGCGCCAGATTAAAGATTGACCATCTTCCATAAGTGAACCCATAGACATCATCTCAATACCATAAGCTTTAATAGGAAGAACTTTGTTTCCATTTACTTCTGGTTTAATATCAGAAACACCCATCATACGAGGGATATTTGGACCATAAATATCTGCATCTAAAAGACCCACTTTAAGTCCTTGAGCAGCAAGAGCAATAGCAATATTCACAGATGTAGTTGACTTACCAACCCCACCTTTTCCTGAACTTACCATAAGAAAGTTTTTAACTTGTGGTGCGATGTTCTTACCATGAGAGGAAGATTCTTTTGGCATTTGTGGTGCTTGTACTGAACAGTTTACAGCAGTTGCTCCAGCAGTTTTAAGAGCTTCAATAGCCTCATCTTTAATCTGTGCAGCAACTTCTGGTGCACTTGAAGTGATATCTACAGTAAAGCTTACTGCAGTTCCATCAATATTTATATCTTTTACAAAACCAAAAGTTACAATGTCCTTAGTAAAACCAGGATACATTACTTTTGAAAGTGCAGTTTTTACAATTTCTTCAGTCATAATTATTTATTTCCTTTATAAGATTTATATTTTAAAACTATATCATATCTAAATAAGACAAATATTGTCCTAATTAGATTATTTATTTTTTTTAAGCTTCTATTTATGCTACGGCAGTAGCTTCAGCTGCTTCTTCTTTAGCTTTTGACTCATCAATAATTCTCTGAATTCCTTCAGGATTATCCATGATTTCTTGAGTAATTTTATAAGAACAAAATTTTGGTCCACACATAGAACAGAATTCTGCCTCTTTAAATACATCTTGAGGAAGCGTCTCATCATGGTACTCACGAGCACGATCACCATCTAAAGATAACTCGAACTGCTTTTCCCAGTCAAATGTATAACGTGCATCACTCATAGCATCATCAACATCTCTAGCACCTTTACGGCCACGAGCTATATCAGCTGCATGAGCCGCAATTTTGTAAGCGATGATTCCCTCACGAACATCGTCCGCGTTTGGAAGACCTAAGTGCTCTTTTGGAGTTACATAACATAACATTGAAGCACCGTGCCATCCACCAACAGCTGCACCAATAGCAGAAGAGATATGGTCATATCCAGCTGCAATGTCAGTCACGAGTGGCCCTAAGATATAAAAAGGAGCTTCATGACAAAGTTCTCTTTGAATTTTCATATTACGCTCGATTTGGTTGATAGGCACATGTCCTGGACCTTCAATCATAACCTGAACATCTTTTTCCCATGCTCTAAGAGTTAACTCACCAAGAACTTTAAGCTCACCTAGTTGTGCAGCATCTGAAGCATCAGCTAAACAACCTGGGCGAAGTGAATCTCCAAGTGATAAAGAAACATCATACTTAGCACAGATATCTAAGATATCATCAAACGCAGTATAAAATGGGTTTTCTCTATGGTAGTGCATCATCCATGCAGCCATTAAAGAACCACCACGAGATACGATACCCATTTTACGCTTTGCAATATTTGGCATAGTTTCAAGTAAGAAACCTGCATGAATTGTAAAGTAAGAAACACCTTGTTTTGCTTGACGCTCTAAAACATCTAACATTACTTCTATAGTAAGGTCTTCGATTTTATTTCCAACATCATGAAGGATTTGATAAATAGGCACAGTTCCAATAGGAATAGCTGAAGCACCAATAACTGCCTTACGGATTTCATCAAGATCACCACCAGTTGAAAGGTCCATAGCTGTATCTGCTTTATATTTTTGAGAAACTTTCATTTTCTCTACTTCATCTTCAATGTCGGCAGCTATTGCAGATGAACCAATATTTGCGTTTATCTTACACTTAGATGCAATACCAATAGCCATAGGCTCTAAAGATTCATGGTTTACATTTGCTGGGATAATCATACGTCCACGAGCAACCTCACTACGAATTAACTCTGGTGAAAGTTCTTCAATCTTTGCGACATATTCCATTTCACCTGTTATTATGCCTTTTTTAGCATAATACATTTGTGTTCTTACAGCGTCATTTTCGCGTGTCTTTAACCATTCAGATCTCATAGTTTCTCCTAAATTTTCTAATTAATACTATTTATATAGTGGCAATATAATCAAATAAAGTTAATCTAAGATAAAGCCAAATACTTGTCATAATATTTTAGCTAGTTTTGAGTAAAAATCGGATTACTTTAAGATATAAAAAGTTTAGAGAGTGTATAATTTCGTAACACTTTAAATTTTTGGAGGACTTTTGACTGATTTAACTCTTGTATTACTATCAGCCGGTAGTTCTAGCCGTTTTTCAATGGATGTCAAAAAGCACTGGTTACGTATAAATCACAAACCTTTGTGGGAATTTGTAGCACATAAGCTCCAAAAGACTCAAAAATTTTCAAAAATCATCATTGTTTCATCAAGTAACGAAATTGCCTTTATGAAGAACTATGCAGATTATACTTTTGTAGAGGGTGGTGCATCAAGACAAGCATCACTTAAAAATGCTCTTCAAGAAGTCTCTAGCGAATTTGTCTTAGTAAGTGATATTGCTCGTGCTTGCATTAGTGAAGAATTTTTAGAGCGTATTATTTCTAAAGCTGGTTCTAGTGATGCCATAGTACCTTACCTTAATGTTACAGACACAATTGTATACAATGGTAACACTATTGACAGAGATAAGGTTATGCGAATTCAAACACCCCAACTATCTCGTACAACTGTTTTAAAAGAAGCACTCCAAACGCAAGAAGAGTTTACAGATGAGAGTAGTGCCATCGTTGCTAATGGTGGTAGTAGAGAGTTCATCTTAGGTGATGAGGATGCTCATAAGATTACGTATATAAGTGACTTAAACAAGATCTCATGTTTAGAAGCACCCTCAAGTGATACACTCAGTGGTAATGGTTATGATGTCCATGCCTTTGATACACAAGGTACTATGTGGCTGGGTGGTGTAAAAATAGCATCAGACTTTGGCTTTTTAGCACATAGCGATGGTGATGTCGCTATACACTCACTAATAGATGCACTTCTTGGTGCTGCAGGAATGGGTGACATAGGTATGCTCTTTCCTGATAATGATGACAAGTATAAAGGGATAGACTCTAAAGCGCTACTTAAAATAGTTGTAGAGAGACTCTGTAATTTTGGCTTTATAATAATCAATGTAGATATCACTATTGCTGCACAAAAGCCCCGTCTAGGAAAGTATAAACTTCCTATGAAAAAAGTTATAGCAGAGATACTAGGTATTGAGATGTCAAGAGTAAATGTCAAAGCAACAACAACCGAAAAACTTGGGTTTATTGGTAGAGAAGAAGGTGTGGCAGTCACATCAAATGCAAATTTAAAATATTTCAACTGGAAGAAAATAGGATAACATGAAGATACTAATTATTGAAAACGAAGTTTATTTAGCACAGAGTATAGCAACAAAACTAGGCGAACAAGGTCACGTTTGTGAGATGTGTACATCAACAAAAGATGCTATTAGAAGTAATAACTACGATGTAGTTTTACTCTCAACAAATATTAATGGTCAAGACTTTATTCCTGTTATTGAAACATTTAAAAGCTCTATCATTATTCTTATGGTTTCATATATTTCTAATGACACAGTTTCAAAACCTCTTGCAGCTGGGGCAAAAGACTATATACTCAAGCCATTTATGATAGAAGAACTTATTCGTAAGATAAATCATTATCAAGATTATGAGAAACTCAAACGACGTAATGTTGCTTATGAGAAGTATCTTAGCCATACTTTTTTAAATGCAAAACATGACAGACCACTTGACAATGTAGAACTTCCACTTTTTATAAGTTCAAGTTTTCAAAAGTATGCAGATGCTTTTGCTTTTGAATATGCACAGAAAAAAGATATGCCTCTACATTTCTTAACACTAAGTGATGCAAAAAGTATGAATGAGCTCAATACACTTCCTCAAAATACACTTATTTATGTCATAGACTACCAAGTACTAAAAAAAGGTGACAAAAAGAACTTTTGTGACCTTATCGCTGGGAAACAAGTAATTATTGCAAGTAGCGATAAGGTTGAAGAAGTTGCATACCCTGTTATTGAAATCAAAAATGATAGTAATGTTTTTGATAAGGGTGAGATCTTACCAATTGAAGATTATGTAAAGTTTATAGTGCTTAACTACCAAGACAAGTATCCAGATACAGAATTATCAAAAAAACTAGGAATAAGCCGTAAAAGCTTATGGGAAAAACGTAAGAAATATGACATCGTTAAGAAAAAATAAAACCCTCTTTATAGATAAAGAGGCTGCTTCAGCACTTGAGTTAGTCGCAGATGGACTCTTAGCACCAGTAACAAGGCTAATGTCTGAAAAAGCTTCAAAAGAAGTTCTTAAAACTGGACTCATTGATGGAAAATCTTTTCCTTTTCCTTTTATACTTGCACCAAGTGGTAAAAAAAATGAAAAGACTATAAGTAACTTAGCTATTGGTGAGCATGTAGACATTATCTGTGAAGGCAAAGAGTTTGCAACACTTGTAGTAGAAGAGACCTTTACCATCGATCCACATGAGAGAGTTAAACATATTTACGGGACAGATGACCTTACACATCCAGGTGTTCAAGCAACTATGAAAAGATTAGGTTCATGGGCTCTAAGTGGGGAGTATGAACTTTTAAATACAACTCCAAACCTGAATAAAGTCAGAATAGAAGAAGCTAAAAAGCTTGTAGATGCCAAACATACTACTTCACTTGTTATGGCTGCAAACCCTCTTCATCGTGGGCATGAAAGACTAATTCGTCAAACACTTGATAATACTGACCTTCTCGTCATCTTCTTATTAAAACCTTACGATAGTGCAAACCTTAGTTATGATTTAAGACATGAATCTTTAGAATTTTTTGTAAATAACTTTCTTCCAAAAAACCGTGTAATTATTGTTCCTTTAGAAAACTCTTATATTTTTGCAGGTTATAATGAGATCATTATTGACTCTATAGTTGCTAAAAACTATGGTTGTGATAGGCTTACTATAGGGAGAAATCATGCTGGGCTTGGAATGTTTTATGACTGTAACTCCAACAAATCTATCGTTGACCGAGTAACGGGTATAGACATAGAGATACATATAGCGAGTGAATATGTCTACTGTGACCAGTGTACAACACTTGTCAGTAAAAACACATGCCCTCATGGCCAGCACCACCAGATTTCTTACCATGCAGACTCTATACTACAACTCTTAGAAGTAGGAATATTACCACCTGCCGTACTAATGCGAAAACAAATTAGTGCTTTTTTACTCTCAAAACTTTATCCAAATAGATTTAAAAACTTAGAAAAACTTTATTATGACACCTTTGCAACTAAAGGACTTTTAGAAGAACATAATGAAAAAGATTTTTATATTGAACTAATGAAACTCTATCAAACAACTTCATTAACTTAGGACTTTTATGACTCGTAACACAACACTTATCAGTAGCTTACTTTTATCTCTACTCTCAGGTTTAACTATTCTTATCTATTTCGATGAGGGTACACTCTTTTTAGCCACTCTTCTTGTAGCAATAATAGCTGTTAAAACTGTTAATAAAAAAATAGAAACTACGGACAATAAGTTCAGTAGTGACTCTTTATATATAAATAGTTTTACAGGCTTATGGTTTGCCCTAAGTATTGCCCCTGCATTTGGAGTAAGTATTGAAGAGATTACAAGCCTTAGTAATGGTTTTATCGTTCAAGCTATTTTTTCTCTTATTTTCTTTACTCTGTTTCATATTATTAAACCTTCCATAATTGGTCGTATTTTTAGAACTGTAAAGGGTGGTGTTGGAATTATGGCTTCTACTATTATAGCAGGAGCAGCAGCGGGAATCTCAAGCTCTTCACTCTGGCAGGTATATCTACAACTTACAACTCTTTTCTAAGAAAAATGTTGCATATCTTCACTAGATATTACTCGTATTAAGTTTGTTGTTCCAGCTTTTCCAATAGGATCACCGGCTGTAAGTATATAAGAGTTTTCTCTCTGCACAGAGCCTTCTTGTAAGCCTCGTTTCATAAACTCATTTACTATACTTTCTAAAGAGTTTTCTTTAACACTCATAAGTGGTATAACACCCCAAATAAGACTCATTTGTCCTCGTGCTGTAGAATCATGAGTAATGGCATAAATAGTCTTTTTTGGCTTATATCGAGCCAATTTTCTAGCACTTGCACCCGAAGAGGTTATAGCAAAAATACCTTTAGCACCTAAGTCTTCTGAGAGTCGAACAGCAGATTCACTAAGAGTATCTCCTGTATCTTTGTTGATATAACCCTCATAACGATGATACTTATACTCTTTTTCTGTCTCACTAATAGTATTATACATAGTCTCGACAGCAAGAATAGGATGCTCACCTACGGCACTCTCTTCTGAGAGCATTACAGCATCTGTTCCATCCATTACCGCATTTGCTATATCACTGATTTCAGCACGTGTTGCTCTCTCATTTGTTGTCATCGAGAGTAACATCTGTGTTGCTGTAATAACAGGTATGCTTGCCGCATTTGCTTTATGTATAAGCATCTTTTGAATATTTGGTACTTCATAGTATGGAACTTCAATTCCTAAGTCACCACGCGCAACCATAAGCCCATCACTCGCATTTATAATGGCATCGATATTCTCAACCGCATCAAACTTTTCTATTTTTGCTATAAGATTTTGTTTACCACCATATTTGCTTACAATTGCTCTAGCTTCATGCATATCCTGAGCATTTTGAACAAAAGAGATAGCCATAAAGTCAACACCATTTTTGACACCCCACTCTATGTCACGTCTATCTTTAGGTGTTAAAACATCTACACCTAAACGAGTATTAGGAAAGTTAACACCTTTTTTTGAAGAGAGGATACCACGGTTTTCAACTTTTACTCTTACTTCTGTAGCTGAAAAATCTATAACCCTTGTTCTTATAATACCATCATATAAATAAATATAATCTCCAACTTCAAGTTGATCAAGCACTTCAGGATAATTAATACAAACACGATAAGTATGTTCTGTGAGTTGTTCACCAACATGATTCTCTTTTGTGAAAATTATTTCATCATTTTCTTCAAGGAAAAAATTCTCTTGGAGTTCACCTATACGAATTTTTGGGCCACTAATATCTTGAAGTATTCCAACTACTAAACCTGTCATTTTCATAGCTTCACGAATACGATTTAGAACGATAAGATGTTGCTCATGTGTTCCATGAGAGAAGTTTAGTCTAAAGACATTGACACCTGCATTTATAAGATCAATAAGTATTTCAAGAGAGTCAGAGGCTGGTCCAACTGTAGCTAATATTTTTGTTCTTTTTTTCATACTTAATATATCTCTTTAACGCGGCCTACTTCACCACTCATAAGTCGTACTTTTATTCCATGTGGATGTGTTGGAGACTTTGTTAAAATATCGCGAACTATACCATCAGTTAAATAACCTGTACCTTGGTCTTGCTTTAAAACTATTGCAACTGATTTACCGTGTTTAATGTTCACTCGTTTTGTACCATCTAGCATATTGAGACCTTTATTTAATTTTCTTTTGCTTCTATCATTTTTTCATTGTATATGCTCAAAGAAGGAAAAGCAAACTCTAAATTATTTTCTTCTAATATAGCCATTATTTGATGCATTACATCCTCTTTTGTTTCAAGCCATTCAGCCCATTTTACAGACTTAGTAAAACAGTAAATTAATATATTTATACTCGAGTCTCCAAAGTTATCTAAATAGACTAAGAGGTTATTTTTTACACCCTCTAAATCATCTTTTGAAACAAGTTTTGCTGAGTGCCTATGGTCTCGTCTATGCGAGTATTTCGTGGCTTTTGTTGCAATACCGGGGTGCTTGTCAAGCATAGTTCTTATCTTGGCTATTGCATTTTTTATATCTTCACTTTTTGAGTCATATTTTACACCTACATGCATTTTAATACGACGACCAAGTATACGTTTGTCCCAGTTTTTTACATCTTTTGAAGCAAAAGTACCATTTGGAATGGCTATGAGTGCATTGTCAAAAGTTCGTATAGTTGTCACACGAAGACCAATCTCAACAACAACCCCTTGATGCCCATCTATCTCTATCCAGTCTCCTTGAGAAAATACATCTGAGAAAAGAATAGAGAGTGTTCCAAAAAAGTTACTAATAGTATCTTTTGCAGCAAATGCAACAGCAAAACCACCAATCCCTAGACCAGAGAGAACCGCTGTTAGGTTTACTCCTGCGAAAAAGAGTACGATTAAAAGACCTATAATCATAATGACGAAGTTAATTATTTTTATACCAACATTTACTAAATCATTTTTAATAGTTGATGTGTCTCCAGTAACTTTACTCAGCTTTACTGCCGCTGCAATATTTACAACTTTATATACAATAAGTGTAAAATAGAATCCATAAAGGATATTAAAAACTTGTGAAACTATTGCATTTGAACTAAAATCATTGTAAACATAAATGATCATATTTACATTTATGATTATAATTACAATCTCTAAAGAGTTCCTAATCCTATTCGTTATTTCAGCTGAATAATCTTTTAAAAAATCTACTTTTAAAAGCGAGCGTTCAAGATATGCATAAACAATTTTTCTAAAAAAGTAGATTACTAAAATAAGTATTAGTATAAATGTCAACTTCATAATGTTTAAGCCATATTTTTCCAAAATTGGATTTACAACTTGTACAAAATCTAAAGAGTTAACGAAAATAACAAAAGATATCATATGATACTTTGAGTACTTGTTAAGTCTATACATTTTAGATTCATACTTATACAAATACCCTACCATATCGCTACTAACATCTTTTAAAGTATAAAACTCTCTAATATTTTTTTTGGCAACTTGAAGTACCGTATTTTGTTGCTGTACTGCTAATAGATATTTATAATCTTTTTCATAGAGTTTATGTATTGCTTCACTCTTTTGTGCCACTAATATATTTAGTTGTGCTTCAAATTCTTCTAAGGTATCTTCATCTAATGCACTGAGGATATCTTTAACCATTCTATTTTGTAAGCGAAGAACTCTATATGATTTAAGGGCAACCTCATCACGAATTACCGCATAAGTATTTCCTGCTCTTTTGTTTATTTTTATCACTTTTGAGAGAGCAAACATCTCATTTTCATACTGACTAAGGCTCTTTAAATACTCGCTCTTATTTGACATGAGTTGATTTACTCTCGCCTCATACATTGTACTTTGTTCTTTTACAAGCTTTTTTACAATCTCTTTAGTAACATTGTCTTCATTCATTTTTTCAACAATAATCATCTGCTGCTCAATAAAAGCACCATATTTTATAGTCGAAGCACTCAGAAGTGTTGAAAAAAGTACAAACAGTACTACAAATAATATTTTTTTCATTTTTTCCCTCTTATATTTTCACATTAAACAGTGAACGCAGTATATAAACTATAACCTTATCTATCCACTCTATGTAGTTCTCAGACCTATTTGACTCATTAAAAATATTTGTAAAAAAGCCTCGTATATCTTCATCAAAAACTATGCCACGAACGAAAAAGTTTCCTACTTTATGAGTTATAAGATCGCCAAAGTTCTCATGCACTTCATTTGCACGAATGAGCTCTTCACGGAACTTCTCAAAATCTGGAAAGTTAGTTTGCGCTAGGTCATTGTTTATAAACTGTTCTACCTCTTTAGGGTAGTAGTTTTTAATAGTCACAATTATAGCAGATATAAATGGACGAAGTTCTACATTATAGTGTGCAACATCTGTCTCATTTTCCAGTGAAAACCGCTCTATATCTGACTCAGTTTTAAACAGAGAGAGTATAAACTCAAACAGTTCTAAAGCAGTTTTGTAGTATCCAAAGTCGGAGACTAAAACGGCTATATTTTCTATGCAGTAAAAGAGAAGATCTTTATCGTTGTCATAAAAAGCCTCTTCTATAAGCTCACGAAAAATTGGGACACTCTCCTCATCGTGAGGGGCAATTTTTCCATCACCATACTTCTTACAGTAGAGCGCCCCATACCAGTTAAGTGTGTACTGCTTATACTTGTTGCCACTATTTGCCTTAGAGTCATAGTGAGCATGAAAGTAGCCCTTACAGCGACGAGTCCACGAGAGCATATAGCGTTCATAAGTCTCAAAAGCATCATCTTCTATGGTCTCAGACTTCTCCATCATATGAAAAAGTGTGTAAAGTATAGACATCTGAATATAGTCTATATACTCATTATCGATAGAAGTGTAAACTCTCTCTATAAGCTCTTTTACACTCTCCCAACTCTTTACACCCTGAGAGATAAGCAGACGTTCAAGTAAAAAGAAAGAAAAACTATCCGCACTCATCATACCATCGTACACAATATCTATGTATGCATCGAAACCCTCTTTATCTTTGTCGAGGTAGGCAACGAGTTTGCCATAGTCCTCTTTGTTCCAGCCACCATCTGAATGATTTTGGTTTATATAGAGTTTTCCATCACTATTTGCATCCCAAAAGTGTTGGTACTCTATGGCATTATTAACATACTCAGTTTGTACTTTTCCTTGGCGTTTTAGCAGATGTTTTATAAAGGGCTGTGCTATTCTTGTAAGAAGGTGTCCAAAAGTAAGTTTTTTAAGTATCTTATCCCAAGTAGCATATATCTCCTGCACAAAGGGGTCATTTTTTCCACCATTTAACCATGCTTCAACGAGAAGCAGAAGTGAAAGTCTAGCTGCTGGTTCAAGAAGCGGTTCATCTTTCTCTTTCCATACAAGCTTTATAAGGTTAGTCTCTAAAATGGTCTCATTAAGAGTGTTGAGTATCTTCTGTCCTATAGTCTGGTCATACTTCGTTATATAGTAGATGTACAGAGAGACATAGTCACGAACGGCTGCTATCTCGTTTTTCATAGATCGCCATAGAAGATTAAAAGGATTTTTCTCTTGGGAGTAGAGTTTTTTCGCATAAACATCTGACTTAAAGACTAAGTAAATACTCCCAACGGCAACCTTACACTTGTTTATCTCAGGAGCTATTTTTTGACTGAGTAGTTTATGTGCATCGCGAAGAGCATCAGCCTTCTCTATGTCGCCCTCTTCTTCCATAGCCTCTTCAAGTTTAGCCATCTCTTTGATGTCAGATTTTATACGAGGGTTTCTTATAACTAAGAGTTCTTCTATGAGATCATACACATCACTATAGTTCTCATTTACAAGAACTTTCAGAGCATCTACAACAAGTGCTTGTATACCAAAGACCTCATTCCCTGCAAGCTCTATAATGGTAGTAGGGTCTCCACGTTCACTATTTAAAAGCTCTTTCGTTCTACGGTAGTCAATGATGATGGCATTGCGAAGTGCTCCCCACATAACAACATATTCACGAGCATCTTCAAGGTCTTTTATATAAACTTTTGCGGGTATAGGTAGAGTCTCTTTTTTAAGCTTTTCACTCTCCTCATCGACAAAAAGTCGAGCCAACATATACTCATGAAAACGCTCATATACAAAACGCAGCTCTTCATAACGAGTAGAGTGTTCTATACGGAGTATTCCTGCATCTATTAAGAGTGAGAGGTTATGAGAATTATCTCCATTTTCATTTTTGAGTAATCTTTTTGCCAGAGAGTGCATAGGGTCTAGGGTATCCTCATAAGCATCCATAAGTTTATGAATCTTTATAGCATC
>Ga0256826_1001073_pt1 | contig 16966 bp, 14 predicted proteins | sample CV79metaG_FD_185975 | JGI IMG/M metagenome (GOLD analysis project Ga0256826, IMG submission 185975) | Hydrothermal vent microbial communities from East Pacific Rise, Pacific Ocean - CV79 | ecosystem: Environmental > Aquatic > Marine > Hydrothermal vents | place: Pacific Ocean: East Pacific Rise...
TATTTTGAATAGCCAAAGAATAAAGAATGTTATTCTGGAAGTAAAGGAAAAATCTAAATGGGCTAAAAAGATGCCAATTGGAAGCGGTCAAGGTTTCGCTTTCCATTTCACTTTTGGTGGATATATAGCCATGGTTTCTGAAGTTAGTATTTACAAGGATGGCAAACTACGGGTAGATAAAATTACTGCAGTGGCAGATATTGGAAGATTGGTAAACCCTGCTGGTGCAGAGGAGCAAGTAAAAGGAGGTATAATTGATGGCTTAAACCTAGCTATGAATGCTGAAATCACTATTCAAAACGGCAGAATTGTTCAACAAAATTTTGATGCCTACCCCATGCTCAGAATTTCAGAAATACCTGAAATCAATGTTTCCTTTATCAACACCGGTGCAGCAGTAGGAGGCGTTGGTGAAATGGGATTACCTCCTGTTGCTCCTTCTGTTTGCAATGCTATTTTTGCTGCCAATGGTCAAAGAATACGCTCCTTGCCAATCCTTAAGCACAAGTTACATTTTGTAGATTAATAAAAAAATACAAAGCGCCTATTGTAATAAACAAAAGGCGCTTTGTAATAAGCCTAAAACTAGTGCTAATCGTTAAAATATCCAGCCAATTTTGAAAGGTCTCTTTGAGACTTTACCAAATTAATCATATGGAAACTGAGCATTTTGGTTTCTGATAATATGTCTAAGAAAAGCTTGGTGTTTTTAGTCCCAGATTTCTTTTTCTTTAATCGTTTAATTTGCTCTTTAATGTAAACATCCATTTCCAATAATATCCTTTCTTGTATAGCTATCAATTCTTCCATTCTATCATATCTATTCTCAGTAATAATTTCAATAGCTAAGGAGGAAAATTGCCTTAATAATTCACTTACTTCAAATAAATGCCTTGTTTGGAACTCCCCAATAGGTTTGTGATTGTTGTCAACATGTTCATGAGCCGGTTCAGTAATAAATAACATATTTCGTCCAATTTCACGCATGTAATCTAGGAGGAGTGTATAATATTGAGCCGAACCAAAGGATTCATCTTCAATCCTTTCTATAACATTCTTGATATTATCCTTATCTACTTTTACTTTCTTATTAAACGTCTTGGCTTTTTTATAGACCTGCTTTAAATCCTTACGATTCTCATTTGCCAAACTTTCAACCATAGTAGAATACACATCGGCAACCAAATGAAATGTATCCGAAGTACTCAAATTACATTCTCGGTAAATATCATAAGTTTCTAAAGATTCTGCTCTTTGATTTTTCTCTGTTTCTACTTCAGCTGCAGCATCTTCTTTCTTTCCTTTAATATGTGATCGAATAACAGCAAATGCGGCAATAAAAACAAATAAAAATACTACTATTATACCACCCATTTGACTGAGATACGCAACAACAAAAGCCATTGTAAATGCTGCCACTGCTGTAAAGAACCAACCAAGTATAATAGAGATAACACCTGTTATCCTGTAAACCGCACTTTCCCTACCCCAAGCATTATCAGCCAAAGAAGTTCCCATAGCAACCATAAAAGTTACATAGGTGGTAGACAAAGGAAGCTTTAATGAAGTAGCAAAAGATATTAAGATACTTGCAGTTACTAAATTAACTGAAGCGCGAATCATATCAAATGCAGGCTTTTCTTCCGCAGTATATACTTCTTCGGCTCTGCTATCATCAAATTGCTTCCTAATAAATTCATTAACCCTTTGCGGCATAATAGCAGATAATCTTTTATTAACTACAATTGCCGAGCGTACCAAAGATTTTGAGAATATTGTTGCACCAAATCTTTCTGTACCCGAATCTTGTCTACTTAAATCAACAGAAGTTTTAATGACTCTTCGGGCTTTCTTATTAAAATATAGAGTAACAACCATAACGGCCCCAGCTAAAATCAGGAATATAAAAGGTGTTTCTACTTTCCCTGTTAATCCTGTCATTAAAAATGAATTGGGATCAGCTCCCGGATTGGCTACAAATTGCAAGTATGATTCATAACCTGCTAAAGGAACACCAATAAAGTTAACAAGATCGTTTCCGGCAAACGCCATAGCTAATGCAAATGTACCAATAAGAACAATAAATTTTGAAATATTCAACTTGAAAACGAGAGTTGAAACTTGCAATAAAATGGTCCAAATGACCATACTAACACCAATAATTTCTAAGGCATGAATTTGCACCCATTTTTTCATGATAACACCATCAATTTCGTAATAAGCATAAGCAGAACCTTTCAAACCCTTAATGAGAATAAAATAAGTTATGGCTGTAATTGATATACCTCCCCAAATAGCACCATAAAGTTTCATCTTCTTTTTAAATCGAAATGAAAATATCAGACGTGTGACATATTGGATGATAGCTCCGCTCAAAAAAGCAACTACTACTGATAGTAGTATTCCTGAAATAATGAGTAATGCTTTACTGCTATTGATGTAATCAGCCACAGTAAGCCCACTGTCATTCATAACTTTAATCATAGAAATAGCCACTGCTGCACCTAATAACTCAAAAACAATAGATACCGTTGTTGAAGTAGGTAATCCCAGTGTATTAAATGTATCGAGGAGAATAACATCCGTAATCATAACTGCAAAAAAGATAATCATGATTTCGGAGAAATAGAACATATCTGGGTGAAAAATACCCTTTCTTGCTACTTCCATCATACCAGTTGAGAATGTTCCACCAACAATGACTCCTAATGCAGCAACTAACATTATAACTTTAAAACTAAAGGCTTTGGAACCAATGGCAGAATTGAGGAAGTTAACGGCATCGTTACTCACCCCGATGATTAAGTCGGAAATAGCTAAAATAAACAGCACTCCAACAATTACTAAATAAATACTTTCCATTTTGTTTTCTTTTTTGCAAAAAAAACAAAACCGCAACACAATAGCATTAATACAATGTTAAGTAATTATTAAGTTTCTGGGGGACTAGTTAGACATATTATTTACCTTGTTCTGCGCGAAGCCTTTTAAGGCTTATTCTTCTACCATCCTTAAACGCAACAACAAATGCATCAATAAAACCTTTTTCTCTGGCTTGATACTGGAATTCAACAGCTTCATCATAAGTATTAAAACCATCTATTATTATTTTATACCATGGCATCTTACTACTTATTAGTACAGGTTTGTCAATACCATATATACCTTTGAAAACACCCAAAGGATATTCATCATTTTTAATTGAAAGTACTTGAACACCAATCACAATTCCAGTTGAAGGAATATTATCCTCCAGCTGTACCATTGGATAAACTTTTTTAGCTGCATCATTTTGTACTTGATATTCATCAGGATTATCACTTTGTTGACGAGTTGCAAAATTTAATGCTTCTTCCAAGCTTATTCTTTCTTCATTCCTGTAAACTACAATAAAAGCGTCTTTTATACCTTCGATACTTCTCAACTTATTTCTCAACTCTTTTGCTTTCCACATTTTATCATATTGCCCTGCAGAATATCTATACCATTCACCATCGTATTTCTCTACTATGATTTCTGAAATACGAAAGTCTTTATGAAGATTATCAATATTAACAGGTACTTTTGTTGCCGATATTTGAACAGAAAATTCTATTTCTGGCCAAGGATTATTAGTTTTACTCGCCCATATTTCTTTTTGAATAGCTGCATTTTCTAATTCATGATTTATTGGGAATTTTTCCGAATCTTCTACCTGCTTCAATTCCTTCTCAGTCATGGTAGAATCTTCATTCACAATACCAGCAAGAACCACTTCTGTTTTCTCTTCAGTGATTATAGGCTTATCATCTTTTCCCTTCTGATCTTCTTTGTTAACCACTTCGGCAGCAACAGCATCATCTTGTGGTGTTCTGTATTGAGGATCTCCGGGTTTAGCTTCATATATATCCTCGCTTAACTCGTATTTAATTTTTGAAGCTTTTGCTTTTGATTTAGTTTTAAACTTATATGTAATACCAATGCTATTATAGTTAATCATATCGAACTTAATACCGCCTACTTTAGCATCTACTTCATCAGAGGTTACAAAATAGAGCATTCCTTCAGCAGAAATAGAGAAATTTCTGTTAATAACATATTCTATACTTACAGATCCAGGAATACTCAAAGCTCCCAATTTACTTGCATTCATTAATTCTGTACCATCAGCCAAAGGTGTATCATAATATAATTTAGTATCCCAATTTAAATACGCCAATCCGAGACTGGAGTAAATATTTATTTTTGAATCGCCATAGCGCGCTCCGGTAAACAAGTAATAAAGATTTATATCGGTGATTATGCTACCTCCCAACACATCAGAATTAAAGTGATAATGAGCTGACTTTTTATGTCCGGAGAGGCTTCCATATAAAAACTGCCCTCTTACGCTAAATATTTTAGATATTTCTTTCCCAAAGCTGGCACTAAACATAGGATGTATTTCAGCTGGAGATTCCCAATCTGGGATGTAATCATAGCGCTTTACGTCACCAAAAAATATCGACACTCCCCCATCTGCCTTCAAATACCACCTGTTTGGCTCTACTCGTTGCGAAAAGAGTTTATTTGGTACCAAAATTAGCAATAAGAAAAACAATGTTTTGACTAGGATATGCGTTAACTTACTTTCCATCAATACAAATTATCATTACTCGGTTCAGTCATTAATCAAACATCAAATATAATAAACTTTTCTTAAAGATTTACTATTAACAATAATTACTTAATAAAACTTTCCAAACATTAAATTAACAAAAAACTTTAGCTCTAAATTTGCCAATAAAAATGAAAATCTTTTGGATCATCATATGCATTATTATTCTGCCCATAACACTGCTATCGCAAGGAAACCCTACGAAAGTTGTTGCGAAAAATGGCGATGGTATTCATACTTTGTTAAGTAGATATAATTTAGATAGTCCAAGTCTATATAAAGATTTTATAAAACTTAATAGCACAAAACTTGGCAAAAATAATTACTTAATTAAAGGTGAAATATATATATTACCACAGTTGAGCACTAAAAAGTATCAGAAATTTGAAATATTTGGTAAAGAATTTCAAAGAGTTGAAATAAAAGATAAAAAATTAAAAGGTGCCATTTATTATATAGTAGCTGGACATGGTGGGCCAGATCCAGGAGCACAAGGCAAAAGAAATGGACATATACTGAGCGAAGACGAATACGCCTACGACATCAGTTTGAGACTTGTAAGAGAGCTCATTAGTCACGGTGCTACCGCCTACATGATTACACGCGATAAGGATGGAATTAGAAACGATCAATACTTAAAAAACGATAAAGACGAAACTATTTGGAAAAATCAAAAAATCCCTAGAAATACAAATAAAAAACTCAGACAAAGAGCTCGTGCTGTAAATAAATTATATAAAAAATACAAAGGGAGATATCAAAGAATGATAGTGATTCATATAGACTCCAGATACAAAAAACAACGAGTAGACATATATGGTTACCACTCATCTAAAAGTAAATCAGGGAAAACTTTCACTGAAAATTTAATTAATACCGTAAAACGAAAATATGAAATTGCCCAACCAAACAGAGGCTTTAGTGGAGTAGCCAAATCAAGAGATCAATTATATATGATTAAATACACTTCTCCTGTTACTTGTTTCTTAGAGTTAGGGAATATACAAAACCCTGCCGACCAAGTTCGTTTTATTAAATCTGCAAATAGACAAGCTATAGCAGAATGGCTTTCAGCAGGCTGCATAATCGATTATAAATCTAAGTAATTCATTTTCTATTATTCCCTTTATTGTTTTGCTATTCTATTAGCATACAAATAATCTTATATTTTTTTTAATAAATGTTTTGTCAGAATAAAACTTTATAGTACTTTTGCAGCCCAAAAATAGGAAACATAAAGAGTTATAAAATATGTATTTAACAGCAGAAACAAAAAAAGGGTTTTTCGAAGAGCACGGCGATGGTGAAGCTAACACAGGAAGTACAGAAGGCCAAGTAGCATTGTTTACCTTTCGCATTAAGCATTTAACAGAACACTTAAAAGCCAATAAAAAAGACTTAGTTACCAAAAGATCATTAGTGAGATTGGTTGGAAAAAGAAGAAAGCTTTTAGATTATTTAAAAGCTAAAGATATTGAGCGTTATCGTAGTATCATTAAGAAATTAGGCTTAAGAAAATAAGCTTGATGTTCAGATATCGCTTCGAAGGAATATAGTAATATCCTATAAGGCAATTTAATAGATTGCCTTTTTTGGTATTTTTTCTTGTAATATGAATTAATAACAAAAGAAAAGAAATTATGTCACAAATTGGGATCACCAAAACCATACAAATGGCTGATGGCACAAGCATTTCCATTGAAACTGGAAAACTTGCCAAACAAGCTAATGGATCAGTAGTTGTGAGACAAGGAGACACCATGTTGCTAGCCACTGTGGTATCATCGAAAGACGCAAAAGAAGGTGTTGATTTTATGCCTTTATCAGTAGATTATAGAGAAATGTACTCATCTACTGGAAAATTCCCCGGAGGATTCTTCAAAAGAGAAGCTCGCCCATCAGAATACGAAATATTAATATCTCGATTAGTTGACAGAGCTCTCCGTCCATTGTTTCCAGATGATTATCACTCAGAAACTCAAGTGCAAATATTTTTAATTTCTGCAGATAAAAAAGTCATGCCAGATAGTTTAGCTGCTCTTGCTGCATCTGCTGCAATGGCTGTTTCTGATATTCCTTTCCACGGTCCTATTTCTGAAGTAAGAGTAGGTAAAATAGATGGTGAACTTATAGTGAATCCATCTTTTGAACAAATGGAAAATGCTACTATAGATTTAATGGTAGCTGCTACTACAGAAAACATTATGATGGTTGAAGGAGAGATGAAAGAAGTGTCGGAAGCAGAAATGTTAGAAGCCATGAAAGTTGCTCACGAAGCCATTAAAATACAGTGTCAAGCTCAAATTGAGTTGGCAAGTGAAATAGAAAAAGCCAGTCCAAAAAGAGAGTATTGCCATGAAACAAATGACGAAGATCTCCAAAAAGACATTGAAGCAAAACTTTACGATAAAGTATACGCAGTTGCTAGTAAAGCATCGGCAAAGCATGAACGCTCCGACGCTTTTAATGCCATTATAACTGAATATACAGAATCATTAAGTGAAGAAGATCAAGTTGAAAAAGCTGGTTTAATTGGCAAATATTTCCATGATGTTGAAAAGAAAGCCATTCGCAACTTTATGCTGGATGAAAGAACAAGACTAGATGGCAGAAAGCTAGACGAAATTAGACCTATTTGGTGTGAGGTAGACTATCTTCCAACAACCCATGGTTCTGCCGTATTTACCCGTGGAGAAACTCAATCTTTAGTCACCGTTACTCTAGGTAGTAAAATGGATGAACAAATTATTGATGGAGCTATCCTCAACGGAAAAAACGATTTCTTATTACATTATAATTTCCCATCTTTTAGTGTTGGAGAAGCACGCTTTAAAGGTGGAACAAGTAGAAGAGAAGTTGGACACGGTAATTTAGCCATGAGAGCACTAAAATACATTTTACCAAGCAAAGAAAAAGTACCATATACAATTCGTATAGTATCAGATATTCTAGAATCTAATGGTTCTTCATCAATGGCTACCGTTTGTGGTGGAACTCTTGCTTTAATGGACGCTGGTATTCCTATACCAAAACCTGTTTCTGGTATTGCAATGGGCCTTGTTACCGATACTGAATCAGGAAAATATGCTATTTTATCAGATATCTTGGGTGATGAAGACCACCTAGGAGATATGGACTTTAAAGTGACAGGTACTGAAGATGGTATAACTGCCTGTCAAATGGACATTAAAGTTGATGGTTTACCCTATAATATCTTAGAAGAAGCCCTAGAGCAAGCAAGAAAAGGAAGACTTCATATTTTAGGTGAAATGGCAAAAACCATTACAGAACCCCGCAAAGATTACAAACCTCACGTTCCTAGAATAGAGAAAGTATTTATACCTAAAGAATTTATTGGTGCTGTAATTGGCCCTGGTGGGAAAATTATTCAAGAATTGCAAGCCACTACAAATACTACTATTATCCTTGAAGAAATTGATGATCAAGGTGTCATTGATATTTTTGCAAACGACAAAGCATCTATTGAAGCTGCAAAAGCATCAATTAAAGCTATTGTTGCTCAACCTGAAGAAGGTGAGATTTACAAAGGTAAAATTAAATCAATCACAACTTTTGGTGCTTTTGTAGAAATTATGCCGGGTAAAGAAGGACTTCTTCACGTTTCAGAAATAAGCTGGGAACGAGTAAATAATGTAGAAGATGTACTGAATACTGGTGACGAAATTGAAGTGAAACTTTTAGAAGTTAATAAAGCTACTGGGAAACTCAAACTTTCGGCAAAAGTACTCACACCTAAACCAGAAGGATATGTTGAAAGACCACCTCGTTCTGACAATAGGAATAGAGGAAACAGGGATAGAGGCTCACGTGACCGCAGAAGATAATGCAACTATTCAAGTTTATTAACGTATCAGATAAGAAGTAGATTTAAAGAAATAAATAAATTGGGATGAGGCAATTAAAGATTACCAAACAGGTAACAAATCGTGAGACTGCATCACTTGATAAGTACTTACAAGAAATTGGTAAAGTAGAACTTATTACTGCTGATGAAGAAGTGGAATTGGCTAAGAGAATTAAACAAGGGGATAAAATAGCTCTTGAAAAATTAACAAAAGCTAATCTAAGGTTTGTAGTATCTGTATCTAAACAATACCAAAATCAAGGGCTCAGCTTACCAGACCTTATTAACGAAGGCAATATGGGTTTGATTAAAGCAGCTCAAAGATTTGATGAAACGAGAGGTTTTAAGTTTATCTCTTATGCAGTTTGGTGGATTCGTCAATCAATTTTACAGGCATTAGCTGAACAATCAAGAATTGTGAGGCTTCCTCTGAATAAAATTGGTTCAATAAACAAAATAAATAAAGCTTATGCTCATTTGGAGCAAGAGCTAGAACGCGAACCCAAAGCTCAAGAAATAGCTAAATATTTAGAGATTTCTGTGAACGAAGTTAAGGAATCAATGAAGAATAATGGACGTCATGTTTCTATGGATGCCCCATTACTCTCCGATGAAGAAACCAATATGTATGACGTTTTAAAAAACGACGAAGGCATAACTCCTGAAACAGAATTACTCTATGACAGCTTGCGTAAAGAGATAGATAGAGCTGTTTCTACACTTACTCCTCGTGAAGCAGATGTAGTACGGTTGTACTTTGGATTAGGTGGAAGCCATCCCATGACATTGGAGGAAATTGGTGAAAAATTTGACCTAACCCGTGAACGTGTTAGACAGATTAAGGAAAAAGCCATTCGAAGATTAAAACATGCCTCTAGAAGTAAAATTTTGAAAACATATTTAGGTTAATACCTACAGCAAATATTTAAAAAACAGGTTAGCATATTGTTAACCTGTTTTTTTTGTATATTTGACATGAATTATACACATGTCAGATACGAAACCTACATACGAAGAACTACTCAAGAAACTTACAAAGCTAGAGTCTGAAAATAAAAAACTCAGGCTACGTCCTTCACTTCATAGCTCAGATGCAAATATTCTTGATTTCCTTAGAATTAAAGGTGATTTAGCACAAGCCACTTTGGTAGCAAAGAGTATTAAGAATGCCATGGAAATAAGCCTTAAGTATCTGCTAAGGATAGACAATATACATTCCTTAGCTTTTTTTATAAAAGATATTTCCCAAAATACTATAAAACCAATTGTTCATAAGAATTTACCAAAAAGGCTGATTACTGATATGGTAAACAACCAATTTCTTTTGGAGAATCAGTCATTATTATTCCCGTCAGAAAATAAAATCTACTTTTCTGAACAATTAAACTCAAAGAAATGTAAGATTAAACCGAGCTTTTTAAAGCACTTAAATAGTTATTCAACACTAATTACACTACCCCTACTCAATAATACTGACAATAGTTTTTCTATAATACTGCTCTCCAGAAAAGAGTTTACTGCCAATAAGTACATAAAAGTTCTTTTTGAATCAATACAAGCACAGTTAAGCAGCTCTTTTCATAGAATCAAAATTACCGATAAATTAAAGCAACAAACATTAAATTTAGCTGATAACATTACTGAAAGGACTACTTCTTTCGAAAAAATGAACAAAGAGCTCATACAGCAAGTAAAAACTCACCGTCAGAAAGAGCAAAATTTTTCAGAGAAGCTGGAACTTTTTAAGAGTATTATTCAACAACAGAAAGATTTAGTTCTTCGCATAAACAAAGAAGGTGATATTTTATATAAAAACCCTCAATTTGATGAAATACATATACTTGAAGAAGGCTTGAAAGAAAATCTTTTTCATTATTTTGGTGAAGGCGATTTCCCAGGGCTTCCACAAATTATTCTTGATTTTGAAAATGGAGCTCAAAGCGTTGATTGTGAAATACAGTTACTTAAAACAGAGCTAGAATGGTTCAACTTTTATTTTTCTCCTATTAGAAACAGACGAGGGATACTTACCGAAATTCAAATTGTTGCCCGGAATATAAATGAGTTAAAAAAACTTGAGTATAAATTAATAGCTCAAAAAGAAATGCTTTTCAGCATGTTAGCTACAACCGAGAAAGTTAGTTTTACTATAAACAATAATAGCATTATAGAACTTATATCTACCAATATAGAACAATACACACAAAAATCGCCTACTGAGATTATCAATCAACCTTACGAAAACTATATCCACCCGGACGATATTAAGCCTACAAAGGAAAAAATACGACAATTATCCTCTGATAAAAGAACATCTTGTTCGTTCAAATTTAGGCTTCGGTATCCTGATAAAAAATGGTATTGGCAAGATCTTAAAATATCTACAGTAAAAAACTCCAAGAATAAAATTTTATATTTTGTAGGTTCTTTCTTCGAAATAAAAAACCAATTTATAGAGTAAATAAAATTACAGAATATTTCTCGGATATTAGTTAAAACCACCCAAATAACATGGCAATCCTAAAAGTAAATCCATTCAAACTTTTGGGATTAATTAAAACAGATTGTGGAATCCCAGCTTCAATATAATCATATTTCAAGTTCACACTGTTTGTAAACCGATAAGTTGCCCCAAGAGACATTCTCATAAAGTTTAACATATTGAACTCAATATCAATACCTGGTTCTAAAACCAAAAAAACATCTGAATCGTAATAATAATCATGAGAATAATTGGCTTCATCCCAGGGGTGTTTATTCCATTCCCGATAATTATTTACAGCTATGCCACCAACACCTAATAAAAATGGGAAACTAACATGTACCGGGCTCTTTGGGAACAAAATAGGCTGGAAAAACAATCCGCCATATCCGCCTGCTAAAAAGTAGTCGGACTCCTTATAAGAACCGCTTTTATCTAAATTATTGAAAAAACCATTAGCTGCAATTCCCATGGCAAATTGGTGATTAATCACCCAGGCTAATCTTCCACCCAATTGGAGTGCCGGTTGGTTCTCAATTTCAGAATATGCAATAGTTATCCCCAAATAACCACCGTGATTTACACGCCCGTCTTCATTAGAAAACAAAGTCCTTACTTTACTTGATGTTTCACTCTTTTCTTGCTGAGCAAATAACACTTGATTAAATAAAACAAGCATTGTTGTTAATAGTATAAATTGATATTTTTTCATGAATTTTGTTTTTGTTTGTATTTTAACTTAAAAACCAATAAATGAATAAAGGGTTGCACTTAATTAATTTATTTTGATAAAAACATTTCCTTCTTCTGCACGAATGTTAAAAGGAATACTCTTTTTAGTGATTAAATCTCCCCATATTAATTGCGTGTTCTTCAAATTCAATATAGAGTCAATTATAGTTTCTTTTTTCTTAAAACCCTCTAAAGGATATCGTATATCTGGAGATTTTATACTTTTAAAATTAAGCACATATGCATTTTCGAGTATTAAATTTAAATGTATTTCGGTTTTATAGGTCTCTAAATAAAAGTGGTCAATATCATCAGAAAGATTTTTAAAATGAAGAGCACCATATTTATATATTAAATCTGCATTTGAATGAAGGTTCGCAATTTTTAGGTAAGAATACTTGCTGTTGCCATATATTTTATTCACATGATCTAAGTAATACTTATCATGCCCGGAGGAAATATTCAATTCGTTCACATGATTAATATATAACTTGGAGCCTCGAGTTTTGGTTTCCATATAATCACAGTCATCAACTTGTGCTTCCACATTACTAAATTCCAGTTTAGTTCTTCCCAAGCTTTGCACAAATAAATCGCCAAAGGAAATTTTTATTTCTGACTTCCCTAATAGGTTATGTGCATTTAGGTCTCCATTAGAAACATCTATATCCAATATTCCACTGTAATCTCCCAGATAAACATCTCCATATTTATTCACAATAGATAGCTTTACATGATTAGGGATATGAACAATATAATCGACCTGAGTTGTAGTATTTGAGTTAAAAATTGTTTTTGATATATCGGAAACATCTGTCCAAAAACCATTTTGCCCAAGAAACTCTGTTTTAGCAATAATATAAAAATGGTTATGTTTAAAATCCATTTTTATAGAATTAAATATTTTATCTACTTTGGACTGTTTATTTGATCGCACTTCAATATTAGTTGTAATTTTTACCGAATCTTTTTCCCAATTAACAATTTGAATATCACCATATTTATTTTGGACTTTCACAGCCATATCCTTGCTTAAATAATAGGTTTCGCTGGAAGTTTTAGTTTTTTCGAAATTTTGAGCAGCTAAGGGCAGAATACACAGGCTACTTAAAATTATCATTATACTAACTAGTAATTGCTTCACTTGAAACCTCCTTTCTTCTTGTAATTGTTGGTTGCATTTGCCATTTCATATCCTGCAACATCTTTAATTTGGCTCTATAATTATTAATGATTGCTTTTATTACTTCTTCATCATTTGTTTGGTCATTCAAATCATTATCAAGATTTTTAAAAAATGTATCTATTTCTTTTATTTCCTGTCTAATATCTAGCTGTGTTTCATTATTTGATTCTCCAATAGAATATATATCTCTTTTAACTGATTTAATTTGGCTGATATAATAAGACTTCGTTTCAAAAAACTCTCGATATACGGAATCAACTTGCTCTAATTGAACAGCGTTATTCATTTTATCAGGAAACGATGTTATATAATCACGCACCAAAAAACCTGATGTAAATAAAATTATTGCAGCAGCTACCCTACCCATTATTTGTGCCCAAGAAATTTTAACTGATTTATAAGGTCTTTTATTTATTGTAAATGACAACATTCGTTTGGGTTCAAAATCGTCAAACTCTTCTCTATTATCAATAATAAATTTTTCTAGCGCATCATTTTTCATGATAAACCTCCTCTATTAATAACTCTTTTATTTTTCTTTTTGCCCTCATATATTGGCTTTTTGAATTTGATTCACTTGTATTTAGTATTTCAGCGATTTCTCTATGATCATATCCTTCCAGTAAGTATAATGAAAAGATAATCCTACTCCCATTTGGCAAACTCATCATAGCTCTCTTTACTTGGTCAACACTTAATTTATATTCCCTTTGCTCCTTCTCTATTGTTTCTGGAATATCACTACAAAAAACCAAATCGACTTTTCTCCTCTTTATTTCGTTGATGCAATTATTAATTGTAATTCTTTTCATCCAAGCACCAAAAGTACTCTTATACACGAAGGTAGATAGTTTACTAAATGCATCAGAAAAAGAATCTTGCAAAATATCTTCTGCATCTTCCCAATGATTTAACATACGAAGACAAGTATTGAACATAGCTTTACTATATAATTTATATAGCTCATGCTGCGACTTACTATCACCTAGCTTACTCTTCTCTATGATATGTTTATGAACCTCCAGATTCACTCTTTGCAATTGCTTTAAGCTTTTAATTTTATTATTGAAATAGGAATGTATCTTTCATTGTTTATCTTTAAATACAAAACTCGTTAGTAAGGGTTGCATCAGCTCTGTTTAATCATATTTATTAAAGGAAACAATGCTTATAAATGATATTATTTTGTTTGTGGTTTCTTGAGCATAAAAGCGAATGGTACGGCAATTAATGCAAATATAGGAGAAACAATAAACATAGACTCCAAGCTATAGGCATCGGCCATCATCCCAACCAAAAGGGTTGCCAATGCACCAAAGGCAAAACTAATTGTCATAAATACTCCATTAGTAAAACTAGGCCTATCTGAACCTAAATCTTGTACCAATGCCAATAAAACTGGACCGGAACCAAACATAAAAAGGCCTATTAATATGAGCACCAGCATATTTACCCAACCCTCGGTAATAACAAAAAACAACATTAAAACGGGAGTTATTAAAGCAATAATAATCAGCATATTCCTTCGCCCAATTTTATCGGAGATTCCTCCAGCAAAAAAGGAGCCCACAGCTCCGGAGAACTGTAAAATTGCTAATGTGTATGCAGCATACCATAAAGTTTCACCTTGACTCGTTAAGTATGTAGGTAAAAAAGTGATAAGCAAAGCTTTCATTAATCCTCTTGCAAAAGTATAACCTGTTAATACAAGGTAAAATCCACGTAGCTCTAAAAGTAACTGTTTTATACCTATTGGCATTGCTTTTCTTTTTACTTCCAGGTGTTTCAATTTTCGTAATCTAAAAAATAGTATGAGGGAAGCAATTAGTCCAGCGGGGATTAACCGATAAGTTCCTTCTAATCCCCACCAAGAAACTGCAGATACAATAATAATAGGACCAATTGAACGTGCTAATTCTCCGGCAACCATATAAAAACTCATTCCTAAACCCGTTCTCTCTCCAGATACTCTCTTTATTAATACAGGCCCAGGAACATGAAAAAACGCAGCACTCCATCCCATTACAAAAAGAAGAAGAGCCAGTTCAAAATAATTATGAGCCATACCTATCATACTCATTGTAACAGCTGTAATTGCGGGTGTTAGAATGATGAAATAGCGCAACTCTTTCTTATCTACCATTAATCCAATAAAAGGATTAAATAGTGATGCTATTCGCTGAATAACTTGCAAACTTCCAACTAGAAAATAAGTTAGGCCTAATTTCTCCATGAGTAAAGGAACCAAAGGAGCAAAAAAAGCACTATAAACATCGTGGAGCATGTGCGCCCCACTTATATCTAATACTTTTGCCCATTGAAATCTGTTTTTATCTGTTGTCATCATTTATTCCTTTATTTTAATAATTCTAGATCCTTTCCAACCATACCAACCCAAATAAACGTAACTTAACATAGGAACAAAGAATGACATTTGCACTCCAATAAGATCTGCCATATATCCTTGAATTGGAGGTAAAATAGCACCTCCAACAATAAACATTACCAAAATACTACTTCCTTGACTTGTATCATCTCCTAAACCTTTAATGGCTAGAGTAAAAATATTAGACCACATAATTGAATTAAATATTCCAATACCCAAAACAGCCCACATTGCCGTACTTCCGTTATAATACATTCCAATGAACAATAATATAATGGGGAGAATGGCAAATACTGTTAAGGTTCTTGATGGAATAGATTTTCCAATAATGAAGGCTAAAAAATTGAGAACTAAAAAAACCAAATATGGAGCAATTTGCATGAAAGATATTGAACTTCTGAGATAAACAGTAAAAAATATTATTGCAAACGAAAGTAAGGATATCAAAAACATCAATGAGTATTTATTTGATGTTTTCATTTTACTTAGTGAGATGGCTCCCAAGAACCTACCTATCATAGCTCCTCCCCAGTAAAAGGCTATCAAGACAGAAGCTCGAGATTCCGTTATTCCAGCTATATTGGGCAAACCAATAAAACTAACTAGCATGCTACCTATGGCTACTTCTGCTCCTACATATAAAAAGATAGCCAATGCACCTAACTTTAAATTCTGATATTTTAAAGCTCCTCTTCCGGTATTTATTCCGGTATTCTGGCTAATACTTGGTAAAGGAACTCGCCATACAACAAATCCTAATAAAAGCAATAAACCTGTAAGAAATAAATATGGTAAGATTACTGAGTTAGCACCATTATTGGTAGTTTGGAAGTACTCAAAAATAAAAAAGCCCCCTATTACAGGGCCTATTGTAGTACCAAAAGAATTGAATCCCTGAGACAAATTTAAACGAGAAGATGCTTGTGACTCAGGTCCCAAAATTGCCACATAAGGGTTAGCAGCAATTTGCAAAATGGCAAAGCCCAAACCCAAAACAAATAATGCTGAAAGAAAAATACTATATAATTGGTAGTGTGCAGCCGGATAAAAAAGAGCAGTCCCCAATGCAGAGATTAACAAACCGATGATAATTCCATTTTTATAACCTATTTTATTGATGGGGTCTCCCATAATTCTTGAAATAATATAGTATAAGAAACCTCCAACAAAATACGCACCAAAGAAAGCCAGCTGAATTAGCATGGCCTGAAAATATGTTAAATCAAAAACATTTTTTAAATGTGGTATTAAAATATCGTTCAATACAGTAATAAAACCCCACATAAAAAAAAGAGAGGATAAAACCATTAATGGAAATTGCTTTGTAGAACTTATTTTACTCATAGCATACTAAGATTTGATAATAATAATTGACAGAGTTTGATTTCTCATTCATCAATCTCTTTCCGATTGTTATCTGATGATTTAGGAGCAGTATAAACTTTCCATATTAAATACGCCACTCCAAAAAGAAAATGCGCAACTACAATACCTACAATAAGATACACAAAAGATTTATCACTCATCTTATATATTTTAATATTCTTACAAAAAACCAAAATTAATCAATTCTTTCAGATGACTCAAAGCTTCAATCATTTATTATTCATTTATTAATAGAGATAAATTTATACTGATAAACAATTCCCTATTTACTATTATATGTCTTTTTATTAGTG
>Ga0256826_1001074_pt1 | contig 16942 bp, 14 predicted proteins | sample CV79metaG_FD_185975 | JGI IMG/M metagenome (GOLD analysis project Ga0256826, IMG submission 185975) | Hydrothermal vent microbial communities from East Pacific Rise, Pacific Ocean - CV79 | ecosystem: Environmental > Aquatic > Marine > Hydrothermal vents | place: Pacific Ocean: East Pacific Rise...
TATAACCCATCCAAGCCCATTACCATTTTATCGGTAATCTCGTCAAATCGTACTATCTTCTCACCTTTATGATCTTTCATAAAGTTTTCTGCCCCTTCTTCACTCTCAAAAGGTACTAGTTCATCTCCCATAGGTCCAAAGACATCTGAGCCTATTACATAGTATGCTTCTTTAGCAGAAATAGCATTTAAAGTGTAAAAATCACTGACTTCTAACTTTTCTATTTTATCTCTACTGTAAGGGAAATCTGCATCGAAGATATAATATTTCATCATATCTTTAACACCATCAAAATAGTGTTTTTTACCATCAATTACCATAAGTGCTGACCATTTAGGGTACTTGTGAACAAACATACCACAGACAGGACACTTTGCATCTGTAGGAACTTCAATATGTGAAACTGTCTCATTACACTCTTGATGAGCCAAATAAAAAGCAAGTGCCTTTTTGTTTCTACTATTTAACTCTCCACAAGGCTTAGAGCTTGAAAGTTTTTCTAAAATAGCCTCGACCTCTCCCGTCAAAGTAGAGAGATTGACATCAGCACAAAAAGTACTGGCTACCTTCTCACCTTTTTTAACCAATCGGTCAACTTTTACAGAAGATTCATTGGCAAGAAGCAATCCAGACAGCAAAAAAAAAGATAAAATAACTCTCATCTATTATCTTCTATCTAGCTTTTAAGAAAAGACCAATGGCTTGAAGCTGTTTACCATTGAGTTTGCCACAACTCTTATGACTTTTTACATAGCTTTTTGCTTGTGCAACTGAGTCAAATTTCTGCTCAATTGGTTGACAAAGTTTAACATACATCGCTTTACCTTTTTTTGCCATCATGCTCTGTTTTTTGTGAATCATACTTGTCTCTTTAGCTAGTCCACTCTTTACCAATGCTAAAGTAGCATCAAAGTTCATCACTTTTCCAGAGAACTCTTTAGCAAATTTTTCAGCATCTTCTTTTTTACCAAAAGCATATTTACTCACTTTACTCATGGTTCCAGCTTTACTACTGCCCACAACATACCACGCTTTAGAAGCATCCATAAACTTTAAGGTCGTGTTATTAACTACACGAATATTGGTCATTTTTTTACCCTTATTCATGGTTTCTACTAAACAATGAATCGAACAAAACTGTTTAGTTTTTCCATCAACATCTGAAACATGATTTGTCTTATAGAACATTGGTAAATTCATACCACATGAAGGACAAAACATCTTCTGCTTACCCTCTTGTAGTAACGATGCATCACTCATCTTAACCGATTGAAAACGTGTAGGCATTTTTTTACTTATTTTGCTATCTTTACTAGCACATCCTGCAAAGAGTATCAAAGCCATGGTTACAGCTGATAGTAGTTTTTTATTCATTATTTTTCTCCTTTAGTTTATTAAGCAATCATAGTATAGTTGTGTTAAATTAGTGTTAATTAGTAAAACCGATGTATCTCTTCCATGATATTCGCAAACTCAATATCATCTCCACGCTCTTTTAAAAATGCAATCAGATACTTCTCCGAAGCCTCTACTCCCTCTTTTTGTTCGATTTTCAAAAGTTCAGCATAGAGTTCTGCGATAATCTCTAAAACATGAGGAGAGATACTTTTTCTATCAGCATGATAACCAATAATCTCACCGGTTGCCATGTCTTTGACCGATTCAAACTCTGTAAAAATCCAATAGTACCGTCCATCTTTAGCTAGATTTTTAACTACTGCATTAATATTTTTCCCTTTTGAAATTGTCTCCCATAAGAGTTTAAAAACTACCTTTGGCATATCTGGATGACGTACTATATTGTGTGCTTTTCCAATAAGCTCCTCTTCAGTGTAGCCTGAGACTTCCATAAAGTAATCATTACAGTAAGTAATTTTCCCTTTTGCATCTGTTTCACTAATAATATAACGTTTTGGGTCTAGTTTTATCTCTTCATCTATTGGAGTTGATTTTTGCATATTTTTTTCCTTTTTTACACCAAATCTTTTAATCTAAAATCAAATTTTAACGCATCAACATGACAAACATCTACACAACGCCCACAAAGAGTACAATCTGCTCCTGTAATGTATTGCGTTTTTATCTCTTTTTCATCTATCTGTTTTTTATATTTTGCTTTAGTAATCTCTAGTACTTGAGGTTCAAAACAGACATCATGACAGACCATACAACTATCACAATTATCATTCCATTGAATTCTAAGTGCTGAGACTTTTCCTATCATTCCATAAGTAGTACCAATAGGGCAGATATAACTACACCATGCTCTTCTTGAGAAAAAAACCTCAATGGCAAAGACCACAGCAACCCAAATAAGTGCCAATGACCAACCATATGCGATGGTTCTACTAAGAATTCCAACTACAGAGAAACTTTCAAAAATAATAAACCCACTAAAAAATGCCATGCTCAAAAAAGCAATCCAAAAGAGATACTTAACACGATGGTCAAACTTATGCTCTTTTATGATTTTCTTTTTAATTAACATATTATGCAATTTTTCACCATATTCACTCAAAATTCCATAAGGACAGACCCATGAACAATAAGTACGTCCACCCAAAAGCATATAAACCACAACAATGGTTGAGACACCAATAATGATATTAATGGGAATATGATAAGTTGCCAACCACACTTCAAGCGTAGCAAACGGATCAATCATATGAAACCCTAAAAATCTTGAACCATTCAATGTTCCTTCTAACACCTGAAGGTCAATAAAAAACGACAAGAAAAAAAGAAGATGAATAGAAATTACTAAAATCCATCGCTTCATTCTATAAGAGAATTTCGTTTTCCCCTCTTTAGTGGTACTCCAAAAGGTTGACCAAAAGGTACTATTTTTTATTGTCTCTCGGTTATTATACTTATCCATTTTGTTCCTCCAATTGGTGCGATGGCAATCGCCCCTACGATTATTTTTTCTGTGCCTCTGCTCTTGCAGGGAACTCACCAATCTCATCAGCAAAAGTTCTTAAATCATCTTCATTTAACTTAATAAGAAGTCCTTTCATAATCATATTCTCTTTACGTCCCGATTTGAAATCAGAAAGTTTTTTGAATATTACATCAGCACTCTGTCCAAAGAGCTTTGGTCCCATAAGCTTTTTACCATTTTGCATACCCGAACCATTAACACCATGACAAGATGAACACTTACTTTTATAGGCTTGACTTACATCAAATGCCCCTGCATTTCCTGCTTTTTCACGTAAAGCTCTAAGTTTATCTTCCTCTTTGGCTCGATCATCTTTTTCAGTAACTTTAGTTGTTTCTGCACTATTAATATTATTACCCATATCTTTAATAATATGCCCAGCTTCTCCACCATGATAAGCATGACCTTTCATAAAAGTCAACCCCATCAATCCAAAAATAATTAAGGTTAAAATACCTACAACAATATTTTTCATCTACTTACTCCTCATCTCTTTAATTTTTTGATTAAAGGCATAAATCTCATCTGCCAACTCTCGTATTTCACTCTCATCCATATGATCAATGAGCCCATCCATCAGAGGATTACTTTTTTTACCACTTTTAAAGTCAGCGATCGCATTAAAAATATCATCTGAACTTTTAGATAAAAGTGACGGACCAATTACCCCATTAGCATAATCACTATGACATGCTGAACACTTAATTCTAAAGTGTTTACTCAATTCTCCCACTAAAAGTCCTATCTGAACCTCTTCATACGGACTTCTAATATTCATATTTGCTTCAACAGCCGTTCGTGGCTTAATTCTTACAGAAGCATCTTCATTTGCAGGTTGTGCATTTTGATCATACTCACTCTTAACATTGTAGTCATAGTAGTAAGTATCATTATTATCTTTAAGATGTTTTTTATGCTCAGCTACTTTAATCTCTTTTGCATTCTCATTTGCAATAACTTCAATTTTTGGTGCTGCTGTTACTTCAACTGTTTCAACAGCATCTTTTGACTCATCACCACATCCTATAAAAAGAATTAGTGTTGAAGTTAGTAGTATCTTTTTTATCATTATACATTTCCTTTTTCATACTGTTCTTTATAGGTCACCCGTGATTTAATAACAATAGAAGGTTTATTAGTAGGACAAACCTCTTCACAGGCACCACAACCAATACAGCCATCATAAATTTCTGGTCTTTTCCCACCTTTAGAGTCAGGAATCATAGCAATAGCAGACATTGGATTAGGGATAGGACACATATCAACACAGAGAGTACACTGTTTTCCCTCAAAACTATCCAGTTTTTCTACTAAATCAAGTTCTAACTGCGTAACATTATTAACACTATCCGTAAACCGATGCATCTTACTACTAAAGCCTTTTGGAATTGGCGTATTAGTCATTGCTAAACAACTCTCTGGAAACTCTAGAACAGCAATTCCCATATGTGTATCTTGAATGGTTGAACACTCATGATCTAATGCTCCAGATGGACATGCCAAGACACAAGGTACAGCCTCACATGCCCAACACCCACGCTCTGAAGGATCAATATATGGTGTCCCTTCACCTGCTCCTTTTACCCAATCAGCTAACTCAATAGAGTGAAAAGGACAAACTTGTAGACACTGCCCACACTTAATACAAAGTCCTAAAAAAGTATGTTCATCTACAGCCCCAGGAGGTCTAAGTCGTGTCTCATTTGCATGAAGATAAGGACTCAAGCCAATACCTCCTGCTAATACAAATCCCAATACGCCCAATGTAGAATATTTAATAAATTCTCGTCGTTCTGTCTCTATTTTTGCCATAAGATTAACCCTCCAGTTTTACTATTGGTTTTTCATCTTCAAGTAAGAAGACAGGCTCAGAAAAAGGAGCCAATTTTGCTAAGAAATTTAGCAATGAAATTACAGGTGACCCATAAAAGAACTTCACATCAGGATTATAGACCCAAAGTTGATCAGCGTATTGATAAACTTTATGTGAAGTATCTCCAATATTATCTCCATCTCTATCAAACCCTGCATAATTATCCCAGTAGTTTCCTACTATTATATTTTCATTAGTTTTACTTCCTCTACTATCATTAACAATATCTTCAATATTTCCTTTGATAACATTCTTTTTCACAATATTATTTTCACTTAGTGAATGAAAATGCATCGCTTCAGAGTTATAAAGTATTTTGTTGTTCTCAATCCAGTCATGACTATCAGGCTCAAAAGGTGATCGATCAATGTAGAGACCCTGCGCACAATAAATGACCGTATTATCTTTAATAGTAAAATTACTAACATCTTTAAGTCCTATTCCCATGCCTGTAGCACCAATAGAACTTTGAATAACATTACCTGTGGCAATGGTATCTTTTGAATACATAAAAAAGATTCCAACTGAATTATGCTTATAGGTATTGTTTCGTACAATATTTTTTCCTGCATACATAAAGTGCAGAGAGTAACGGTTATACTCGCCATAGTTCTCTTCAATAATATTCCCATGTGAATACCATACCACCATATCCCTTGATTTAATTAACCTATTTTTACTCACAATATTATCATTACTATACCAAAGACGTAAACCATCACCACGCAGTCCCAATTCAAAATCTTTTGAGGTAATATTGTTTTCACTAATGATTGAATTACTCACCATCTGCATATCAATTCCAAAAAGAGAATTATCAATACTGCAATGACTTATCTCACACTGTTTTGCATTTTGAATACGAATTGCAGTATCAAGAGTATGAGTCATTTCCCCAGAATTGGTTACACGCAAATTTTTTAAAGTAACATAAGAACTCTCTATAGTAATAACACTTCCATTCCCTTCACCATCTATCACCACACCAGCCTCATTACCAACAATTGTAAGAGGTTTTTTTATGATAATACTACCTTTATAAACTCCTTTTGGAAGCTTTAAAATTGAGCCTGATGGAGCTTTATCTATAGCTTCTTGTAGAGCATTGGCATTTACCAATGTGAACAGTGATAAGAGAATAAAAAATAGTCTCAAAATTTTAACCTTTATAATCAAATCGTAAGTGTGACCATATCACACCTACCCGTTTGTCTCTCTCATAGCTTTACTCTTCGCCAACACAGCCAATAGACTTAACAATGAAATTGCTACTAATAAATAAAAACCAATGGTCGGGTATGAGTGTGTCGTAAACTGTGCAATTTTTCCATCACCAAATACAGTAGGCATAAATGGTTTAATTTTAAATGCACCCCAATTATGTAAATTGTGTCCAAACCAGTAAAGCCAATAAGAATAATCAGCAATAAAAAGTATAGGAAGTGATACAGGAATAAGCATCGCTAATGTAAATATTTTTTTATTGTAAGCAATAAAATAAATCATAAAAAGAGAAAGTAAAAGTAGAGCATAAATTCCAATCTCACGTTCAAAATGTCCTCCTACCCACATTGGATCCATTCCTACATAGTGATTAATGGTATTCATCTCATGAACTTCTCCAGAGAAACCATCAAAGTGGAAAAAAACAGGAATTCCCTCAGGAAATGCCTCTTTAGGATAGTTGGGTGCTTCGAGAGAAACTGCCCAAATTGGTAAAGAAGCAGCTCCAATTTCAGAAGCACTCTCTATCATTCCTTCAAGATTATTATGTGCCTCTTTTGGAGTTGCAATACTCTTGTAGCGTCCTTGATTATAAAAATTCCATACTGACTTACTCAAAGAAGATACCTCTTCGGTTTTTCCTTCATTTATCTGATTGAGTGTCCCGTGAAAGGCTATCATAGGAAAGGTAAATCCTAATGTCAAAATAATCAGTGCCAACAGTGCAAAAATTTTTGATTTGGTAAAACTTGGGTGCATACTTTCTCCTCAAAATTAATGATGTATTATCATTATTATAACTTTCGGTTTAGTATAGTGCAAAAGATAGAGTCTAAAAGTGATTTACATCAATTTTTAGATATTTTTACTATAAAGAATCAATCACACCAAAGTCATTGTTCTCATAAATATAGGTTGCTATTTTAATTAAAGTATCTAAATCAATAGATAAATACGGCATCAATTTATATTTTTTAATGGCCTCTTTATGTTGTGCATTCTCCTCATTTGGAGCAAAAATCCACTCTGCCATATTACTTACAAACTCCTCTTTCTTGGGGTATTTTAAAAGGTAGTAACCTTTAACCTCACTGAGATGTGGAGCAACTTTTTTTCCTAACTCCCCATGGCAAGCAATACAGTTTCCATAAAAAAGAAGCCGATTTTCATTGGCAGAAATAGTAGCTACAAAAAGTAAAAAAAGAAATATTATTTTTTTCAAATTAACTCCAAATTATAATTATTATTTGTATATATTATAATAATTCTATCGTGAAAAGACTATATTTTTCATAAAACTGCTCATTTAAGATAAAAATTATCCTATTTATAATTCAATTAAGAGTATTTTTATCCTATTTCAACTATATTACTGAAAATCATAACTATTATCAAGGACTACTATATGAAAAAGTTACTTATTTCACTATCACTATTAACAACTACAAGCCTTATGGCTGATGTCAAAGCAGGAGAAGAAGTCTACAAAGCTAACTGTGCTATTTGTCATACTGTTAATGGAGGTTCTGCTCTAGGTCCAGACTTTAACATAGTCTCCTATACAAAAACAGCTAAACAAATAGCCCAATATGCAAAAGACCCATACAGTCTTTATGAAGAGTTCGGATATAGTGCCAATGCTATGCCTACTTTACCACTTGAAGATCAACAATTTAAAGATGTAGCTGATTATATTTCGTCATTACAACCTTTTAAAAAGTGGATGATAAAGAAAAAGCCTAATACAAAGATAATTGTTAAGAATGAGGATGGGAATGAGAGTATGGAAAGTAAAGGATAATTTAGAAGGTGTATTTTTCAATACACCCTCCAACAACTATAAATAAAAGAGCTTCTTAGAACAATTTAGCGTTCTCATCTACCCATTTAAAGTATTCGATAATGTCTTTAATCTCAGCATCACTCATATGTTGATTAGGCATTTTAAGATTGAAGTAATCAATCATACCTTTAACATAAGGGTCTTTATATTTAGACGCTGGGTCTTTAACAAAGTTAGCTACCCATTGAGCAGAGTCTTTACCGTGTCTTTCAAGAACACCTGTAAGGTCTGGTCCTGAAGATACTTTACCAATAACGTGACAACCACCACATCCACCTTCACCAAAGGCTCTTTCACCTCTTTGTGCAGATGTAGACTGTTTAGTTGCGATAAGTCTTACAAGAGCATCTTTAGCTCTAATTCCAACATCGGCAGTTTTAACCATATATTGCCAAATCATATTTTCAAATAGAACAGCTTTTTCATAATCTTTAGCTTTAACAGCTTCATCAGATTTTGCTTTTTGTCCTTTAATTTGTCCATACTGGTCAAGTGCATCAGTTACAAGGTTTTTAACAACTTCATGTTTCTCATAATGATTCTCTTTAAGGAATTTAACAACTGATTGAATAACTTCATCTGTTGCAGCATTTACAGCAACTGTTTTGTCATATTCAGCTTTTAACTCTTCTGGAGACATTGTTTTCATTTTAAGTTTTTGAGCAGAAACATATTTTTTATTAGGGTCTTTAACCATAAGGTAACCCATCATCTCTAAGTGAAGTGCTGAACAGAACTCTGTACAGTAGTATGGGAATACACCTTCAATATCAGCTGTAAACTTAATAGTTGAAGTTTCACCTGGCTCTAGTGACATATGTACATCAAAGTTATCAACTGTAAATCCATGAGTTTCATCTTCAGCTCTTTCAAGGTTTGTAATATGCATTGTTACAATATCACCCTTGTTAACTGTAATTCTCTCAGGGTTAATGTGAGATCTAACCATAGTAGCATAAACAGTTACTTTGTTTCCATCTCTTACAATTTTCTCTTGACCTGCTAGAGTTTTACCAATATGAGTTTTACCTGTTTTGGTATTTGTACCCATTGTATATCTAACTTTTGGATGTAGTTTACTAGCTCTAATTGCTACAGCTTGGTGAGGTTCACCTAGAGGTACTGGCATATCGTAAAGTAAGTCCATAGTCTTACCAGAAATATCAATTAACTGGTGATTTTGTGGATGAAGAGGTCCAACATTTTGGAATCTATCAATTGCCAATTTATTAAGAGAGATAATATACTTACCTTGTGGGTCAGCAGATTTTCCTTCCATTCCACAAAGGTGACCTACGTTGTAGTGTACATTCTCTTTGTCAAGAACTTTTAAATCTTTATAGTTCCATTTTACAATCTGACTATCAACATAAAGTGATGTATAGATTTCACCATCTACGTTTGAGTACTGGTTATGTAATGGTCCAAGACCCAACTCAACTTGACCATGAAGTGCAGCTTTCATATCTAAGATTGGAACACCATAAGGGTCTTTTCCTATATATTTTTTACTTGCAATAAGGTTTTTAATTTTACTCCATTTATAAACAGAAGCATGAGTATCTAGCTTACCACAAACTGTAATATACTCACCATCAGGAGAGACATCAACACCGTGTGGAGATTTTGGCTCAGGAATTAAAAATAAACAATCATTTTTAACAGCTACATCCATTGGTATAACTCTCATACCATTGATAATCTTAACATTTTTATCATCTTTAGCTAACTTAGCTAATTTTTCCCAATTATATACATGAAGGAAGTCAGTATCATTTCTACTACAACCAGCTTCAAATGGAGGCATACCTACTTCAATACCACCTGTATACATCTCGGTGTTAAATGAGTTAGTAAATCCCCAACCCATACTTGCACCTTTACCAGAATCTGATAAATCTTGCATATAAGGTGGTAACTCTAATGTAAATGATTTTTCAGGGTGAATTCTACCCTCTTTTGGATCGAAATCCCATACAGTTACACCACCACGATAAGTCTCTTTGTACTCTTCAATAGGGTGATAGTTATTATCATAAGGAGCAGCATATTGACATGCTTCTAAGATATGTTTAGAATTTGGAGTAAAAAATGCCCCACCATGATCAGATTTGAAAACAGGGTTAACCACAATCTGTTTAGTCTCAAAATCTTCTAAATCAATAACTGCAACTCTTGGGTTAGCTTTATCATTAATAACTAACCATTTACCATCGTATTTACCATCAGTCTCTGAAAGCCCTGGGTGGTGCGTATCTCCCCAGTTAATCTCACGACCTCTAATATTACCTTGTCTTAAAACGGCTTTTGAATCCTCATCAAATCCGTACCCTTGCCAAGGCTCAGGTGTAAATACAGCAACATATTTCAAAATTTTCATTGACGGTACACCGTAAACCATTATCTGTCCACTCTGTCCACCAGAACTAAATACTACAAACTCATCTCGTCCACCTGTTGGTAAATAAGTCTTTGCTGCACGAATTACATCATTTTCGGTTAAACCTCTCTTCTTCATAATCTTTTCAAGTTCACCACCACTTGCTGATGCTATTGACACTGCAAGTGTTGTACCTAAAAGAAGTGAAGAGAGTTTACTAAATGCTCTAGTCATACTATTCTCCTATGTTTTTTTTGAGATTGCAATAAAGTTCCCATAACAATACCCAATAGTAGTATGATAGTAGATTTGATGAAGTTATAATTTGACTAAGGTCAAATTATAACTCTTTTGTAGAAATAAGAGTATCCAAATCTTTTTGCAGATATTTTAATTTTTTACGTAGACGCATAATAGTCTCTAGCGAATCAATTACAGCATCTTCTTTTTCAAAAAGAATCTCCGATTCATCTTCTTGCATAGAAGAGAGTAACTCCATAAAGTTTTCTATATTTTCTGCAACTTCTTCTAAAGACGTAGTAGTTTGTTCCATAGATTGGGTCGTATAAGAGATTGAACTATCAATCTTCTCTACTAATTGATTATAATTTTCCGTTGCCTCTTTTAAATCTCGCTCTTTAACTTCAAAAGCAATTGGTTCTAAACCTTGGATAGTAGAGTTTTCAATAATCTTTTTTGACATTTTTGTAAATTTATGTATAAATTCAATAATCAAATGTACTTGAGTAAAAAGATAAATAAGTAGAAGTATAAGTACAAAAAAGAGAAAATATTGAACTTTTTTATAGACTTCTATATTATGACTAGATGCTTGTTTCTTACGTTCTATAAGTTTATTTAGCTCATTAACTAACATCACATTATTGTGGTAAATACGGTTAACCAACTTCTCTGTTACAATTGTACTATAAGCTGTTTTTACCTCTTCTGTCTTTCGGAACTTAGTCACATCTGCATAAAAACTATTCCATCTCTCTAAAATTTGTGGTTCAGTAGAGAGTCTTGCACTATTTTTAGCAATAAACTTAGCCGTTGTCTTGTTTAACATCTCTGAGATATTTGTATTATTTCGGTAACTATAGAAAATAGATTTTGAGACCTCTTGTGTAAAAGCTTTTTGCTCATTTAAAACTGTTAAATCTGTTAAATCTGCTCTATTCTCTTTTGAGATATGGTTAGAAAAAAATGCCAACACAACAGAGAGTAAAAGAACTAAAATACCTATAGTTTTTATTTTATTCATATCGCTAACCCTTCATATATTGTCTCTAGTGCTTTAGCATCTACTATTATAACCTCTCCATGATCAATGTCAATAATACCTTGACGTTTTAGCCGACTCAGTACTCGTGAGAGTGTTGAGGGTTGTATATGAAGCATCAAAGAGACATCATAACGTTTCAACTTATTAAACATCTCAACATCAGAGTGCAACATCTTTGAAACTTTAGAGACAGAATCAAAAATAAACTCTCTATTCACCAAATCTTGCAGTTGTTTTGACTGACGTATAATCTCATTAGCAAGCTCTAAACAGAGCAAACCTTTATCCAAAAACTCTCTCTTAAACGCCTCATAGTCAATAGATAAAACTTCTGACTCTTCAACAAAAATAATATTAGAATAAGAGAGAAGTTTATCTGCTTTAAGTGTAGAGAGTTCGGAAAGCATTTGATTTGAGTAGACATAGTAGAGAAAAATTTCATTATCATGTTTATCTATTTTGTAGGCTTTAGCCAATCCATTTACTAGAAAAAGTAAATTTTTACTTTGACTCTTTTCATAGTGCAGTAGTAAATCAGAACTATATCTCTTAAAAGATGAAATAGCACACAATTTATCTACTTCATTCTCCTCTAAATTTGAAAAAAAATTTAATTTAAAAATAGCCTTTTTAATACTCATCATTATTACCTTAGATTAATAATATTATTATTTTTGGTAATTTTTTTTGATGTTTATCAATTAAAAGTTTTAAAAACTTCCACCAACTACAAATCTTACTTTATCTTGATCTACTACATCTCTATTATGAACCCACTCAACGCCTAAAGGAATCGTCAACTGATGTAAAAAAAGAAAATCAAACTCTGCACCTACGAGTGTTTCCGAATAGGTATGTTGACTGGAATTTGTAAAATCAATATCATATATTCGTTGTTTAGCATAAAAGCTCTCTCGTTGTAAAGAGAGAGGAAATGAGTAAAAATAGAATGAAGAATCAAATACTTTTGCTAAAGACAGCTCACCCATTTTCAGCTCTTTTGCATAGGTTATTCTTGAAAAAGAAGGTACGTCTACACTAGCTTTATCAGCTTGAAGTAGTGAAAGCCCATCTCTCAGTTCAATCCCTTTCTCATTAAAATAGTCTACCTCAGCACTTTTCATATAAAGAGCCTTTGCCCCAACATAAATTTGTGCTATTAAATCATGTTTAAAGCTATAATCCCCACCAAATATATTATTGTTTCTATCTTTAGTTATAAAAAGTGAAAGTGTATTTAAAGAGTTCGAATATTTACTCAAAGCAAACTGCTTTTGATTTAAAATATTCAAAGAGAGAGTCATTGGTTTTCTATAGATATTATTATAAGGCTTATTATACTCTAACTGAGTATTTGCTCTCCAGTAACCAGAAGCCAAAAGTGGCAGAGTCAAATGAGCCTCATAACCAAGGTCTCTCATGTCTGATGAGACTACCCTGTTCTCTTTTGAAACACCATAAAGTGCAGCTCCATATTTCAGAAGATGTGCTTCATTATCATAACGCACTCCAGCAATATCTCGTTTATTATTATGAGAAAGCACAAAAGAGAGAGAATTTTGCAATAATGGGTCAGCAAAATTAGCTTGAATACCAACATTAAAACCAGTATAACTCTCATAATAAATTGTTTGATTTAAAGAACTATACTTTAAATCTAAAAAAGCATTATAGGGCTTCGATTCTAATATAGATCTATTATCCTCTTTTCCAAAAATACCTTTTTGTGCAATACTCGTTGTCCAACTTTTCTCTTTTGTAACTTCACTTAACTCGGTAACACTCAGACTCTCTTTTTTGAAAGAGATTACTCTATAGGCATAACCATTATCATCAACTGTTGCGACCAATGCTTTATGATTATCTATAAGTTTAAAATCTATAATATCATCAGATAAACTTACACGTTCTACTTCTGTATCTTTTACTCTATAGACACTACTTCCATGCTTACTAAGAGCAATAAAATAGACCAAACCATCTTTTGCAACATCACTTACAAAACCATAGTAACCACTATACGAAATTATGGCTGTTTTGTTTTTATATAGTGTACGTTTTGTTCCCTCTTGTTTAAAGTAGTAAAGGTCATCTCCTTTTACATAAACAGAAGAGTGACACTCCGTATAGAACTTATCATCTAAATAAACTTGTGGGGACTCAATGGACTTTGCTACATCAAAATAGACAGTTTTTCCACTTTTTGTAAACCCTTGAACTGCCTTTGAAGCGTACGCTTTTTCTATAAATCCATCTTCATCAAAAAGTCCCATCTCAATTTTCACAGGAGAAGTTTTAGCCGAAGATTGAGTGTAATATTTGTTCTTATATTTAAACACCTCTCCAAACCTCCAAGAACCAGATTTAAATCTCATATTTTTAGTAAGCTTATCAAATAAAAGAATCTTAGGTGCTGATCTCTTATCACTCACTAAAGTATAAATTTCATTATTTGTAACATTAAAAGGTACAAAACTTTGACTTCTTGCTATAATTTTTCCAGTAGAAGCATGAAACTCTTTATGCTCTTCAAGAAGCTCATCTGAAAACTCAGTCAAAAGTGTTTCGAAATCTTTACCAAACTGTCTTTGAAATATAGAGTTTGTAAAAAAAGGAAAAGCTTGAGTTGAAAAAGTTTTAAAGTATCCATTGACTTTCTCTATGCCATAACGCTTCGCTAAAAATTGCTGAAAAAACCCACCCACTAAATAAAATTTCTCTCCATAAGGAAACTCTAGTGTTGAGTTATACATTAGCTCAGGTCTAATCTTTCCAGCTCTTGCTAAGGCTACAACCTCTGCTAAAGCATAACCAGAAAAGAGTCGCCCACCATTTCCAAAACGAGACTCATTGAGTACAGCATTTCCTTCTAATATAAATGAACTCTCCATAATATTTGGAATGGGAAAAAGAGGAATAAAAGCTATTGACGATAGAGGAGTATTACCCAGTACCTTATGACTTATTTTAGAGAGAGTATTCTCTTTAGGATTGAGCTGAAAATTATGAGCTGTTTCATGAATAAGTAGCGTCTTTAACCATGACGAGAAACAAAAATAATCAATATAACTAGCACCTGCTCCATAAAAAAGTTGCATATTAAAAGGTATCTGTGTTGAGAAGCCATTAGCTATTTGATTATTGTTAGAAGCCAATCCAACGGAAAGCTCATCATCTAATTCAAATCCAAACTCTTTTTCATAACCTAATATAACACTTTTTTGATAATCTTTTATATCTGGAAGTAAATTTTTCTGCGATTGTGTATAAATATAATTAACTTTTTTACCTTTACTCTCTATATAGTTATCTGGAACGACAACCTCTGAAAATAAGAGTGTATTAAAAAGTATAACAGTCAATAATTTCTTTTTTATCATCAAATATCCTAAATAATCTCTATCTATTAGTATAGCTAAAAAGATAAGAATTTAAAAAATAATACACTACTGATTTAATTATAAATTAATAAAATTAATATTTCAATTCAAGTTTTAATTAAGTTTTAAATGAAATATGTCTATAATCGTCATTATTTAAACTTATAAAGGTAACCCATGATTAGATCTTCTTTTAAACTACACTCTCTCTTATTAACATCCTTACTTTTCGGTTCTACTTCCCTATCTGCCATCTCTATAAATGATATTGTAAAGACAAAGCCCTTACCAAATATAAAACTGAAACAAAATAATTTTGCAAAAAGTGAAGTTATTATTACATTTAAAAAAGATGCTAATATTTTTAAAGAGAAAAATAAAGAATCTAATCCATCATTTTTTGGTGAAGAGAATCCACTTGATAGCTTCATGAAAGAATTTAGTACAAAATTTAAAGATAAAATTAAAAATCATTTTAAAGTTAATACTTTTAAAGTTACCAGCTTCAGACAAATAGATGCAATGCATCTTAAATCTAAAGATGCTACTACAGAAGAGCTTCTTACTTTTTTTAAATCAGATGAGATGAAAGAATATGTTGAGTCTGTCTCTTTAAACAATATAATTTCACTCTCCCATACCAATGACAAATACTACTCTAAACTTTGGGCAATAGAAAATACAGGTCAAGAAGTTCATAATAAAGAAGGAATTGTCGATGCAGATATGGATGTAGCTGAAGCTTGGGCTAAAACTAAAGGTTCACAAGATGTTATTGTAGCTGTTCTTGACACAGGTGTTGACTATACACATAGTGATTTACAAGATAATATGTGGAATGGTGAAGCAAAACACGGAATTGATTTCGCTGGAGATGATGAGGGTAATAATGATGATGATCCAATGCCAGATGAACCTTATGATGAGAAAGGTCATTATCATGGAACACATGTTGCTGGTATCATTGGTGCTGTTGGAGATAATAATTCAGGAGTAACTGGTGTTGCTCAACATATTTCAATTATGGCATTAAAAGTATTTAGACCAAATGGATATGGATACAGTAGTGATATTTTAGAAGCCTTAGATTATATCTCTAAACAAGTAGATAATGGAACAAATATTGTAGCCATTAATGCCTCTTATGGTGGTAGTGGAGGAAGCCAAGATGACGCAATGAATAATGCTATTAAAAAACTTGGTGAGCAAGGTGTTGTCTTTTGTGCAGCAGCTGGAAATGCTGGGAAAGACATTGATGCTGAACCTACCTACCCTGCTGCATATAATGCAAAAAATATTATTACTGTTGCAGCAAGTGACCAAGATGATAAACTTGCAAGTTTTTCAAACTATGGTATTAAAAGTGTAGATGTTGCAGCCCCAGGAACCAATATTTTAAGCACATACCCTGGTGGGAAATATGCATATATGCAAGGTACCTCAATGGCAACACCAAATGTTACAGGCTCTGTTGCTCTCTTAGCTTCACTTTATGGTGACTCAACTGTAACAGAACGTAAGAGTATGATTTTAGATAATGTCAATAAAAAAGATGCTTTCACAAATAAAATATTAACAGAGGGAAGAGTAAATATTAACGCTGCACTCAATGATGCACCAGAAGAACAAAACACTGCACCAGAAGCAAATAAAGATTCTGTAACTACTAAATATGAGGAGACGATAACCATTGATGTCCTTAAAAATGATAGTGACAAAGATGGGGATGACCTAACTATTTCAGAAACAACTACACCTAAGAATGGTTCTGTAAAAATAAAAAATCAACAAATTATTTACACTCCAAACAAAGAGTTTTCTGGAAAAGATACATTTGAATATACCATTACAGATGGTAACTTAGAAACATCTACAACTGTTACTATTACTGTTACTGAAAAACCAAACAGTGCTCCAATAGCAAAAGAGGATGAGACAACAACTTCTTATGAAACTGCTATCAAAATTAATGTTTTATCTAACGACAAAGATGAAGATGGTGACAAACTAAACATT
>Ga0256826_1001075_pt1 | contig 16938 bp, 14 predicted proteins | sample CV79metaG_FD_185975 | JGI IMG/M metagenome (GOLD analysis project Ga0256826, IMG submission 185975) | Hydrothermal vent microbial communities from East Pacific Rise, Pacific Ocean - CV79 | ecosystem: Environmental > Aquatic > Marine > Hydrothermal vents | place: Pacific Ocean: East Pacific Rise...
CAATATAACTTAAAGTAAAGGGTGTTCCAATCAGAGCTGATTCAAGTGTTGCTGTTCCTGAACAGATAAAAGCAAACTCTGATTGAGCAAGAGCAGAGTGTGTCTCTTTAGCCACTTCAAAAGCTGAAATATCGCCATAAAACTCCTCTATTTTCTCTTGTGAAAAGCTCTTTGGAATAATTAAAATGGCTCTTTTATCAGAGAGTCTTTCTCTTACCTCTTTAAATATTGGCAAAAGTCTCTGAATTTCACTTCTTCTACTTCCTGGCATAAATGCTATACTATTACTATGAGGTTGATGTTTGATTTTTATCTCATCAAGTAGAGGGTGACCAATATATTCTGCTTTTGTTTGGTAAAAATCTACTTCAAAAGGTAAAATACCCAAGAGTCTATCACAATAGAGTTCTAATTTCTTGGCTCTTTTAGGACGACTTGCCCATATTTGAGGAAGAATATAGTAGATAATCTCTTTATGGGGATAGGCTTTTTTTAACTTTTTAGCTAAAGGAAGATTGAACCCAGAAGAGTCCATAAGTAAAATTTTATCAACATCTTTTGCTAACTTTACCATTTCATCAGCTACTTTAAAAAACCATCTTAGTTTTTTAAGAGCATCAACCACGCCCATAATTGCCATTTCAGATATATCGTAGAGAGGAGTACCTAAAGATTTATCAAAAATACCCAAAATTTCAATATTTTGAGTATTTTTTAAAACCTCTTTAAGATGAAGATTAGAAGAGGGTTCGAGAGCAGAAACTAAAATTTTAATTTTAGCCAAATTTTAAACCTGCAATAAATCCAGCTGCAGCACCTGCCTTATGACTAAGCTCTAAGCTATCTAGCCATGTTTTTAATTTACCTGCAAATGATTGAAAAATATTAACAGCATCCGAAGCTTTATCTTCAATCAATTGACCACTAATATCAACACCACTTACAAAAATTAGAACCAATCCTAATCCAAGAATTAGTAAAAATATTTTAAAGCTCTTTTTTAAAAAATATCCTATAGCAAGACCTATTACAAAACTTGTTCCCATCTCTAAAAATGGAAATGGTGCATCTCCTGTTGGTTGCATAGCACCACTATTTGATGCTGTCTCTCCTTGAAACTGTCCTAGTTCGTGAAATGATTCGTGTTCGTTCATTATTTTTCCCTTCTATTTTTTATTTAATACGCTAAGTATAGTTCAATGTTGTGGATTAATTGTCACCAATTAACTCTAAACATAAATCAAAACGGTTATGTGTCATTAAGTGTACTTTTGGATGAAGTTTAATTATATCATCAAAAAGTGTTTTTGAGATATTAAATCCAACCTCTTGCTCTTTTTGGGTGCTATCCATTGCAGCAAGGTTCATCTCATCTATTATATTTTTAGGAACTGTAATCCCTGGAACTTTATCTGATATAAAATTTGCTGTTCTTGCACGAACAACAGGGAACTGACCTAAAATAAGTTGTGCCTCTTTTGCCGTATCACGCACACTCATGGTCTTAGCCTCTTCAAAAAGTTCAATAAGCTCTTTGGCATTGTCTAAATCATAAACAGGTTGGGTGATAATGGCTCTTGCTCCATAATCGAGCTTTTTAATCATCTTCTTTTGAATTCGCCTCATATCTTTAGCATAAGAGTTGGCAACAGCAAACGGATAAATAGGTTTTGGTGCAGGGTTAAGCTCTTTATTTGAGTAATCAAAACCATTATTCAATTTATAAATAATGCTTAAAAGCAGAGTAGAATCACGCTCTAGAACACCTTTTACCTCTGGCTGATCAGAAAACTTTGCAGGGTCTCCTGTTAAAGCCAAGATACAACGTAAATCAAAATCATTTGCACCCAATAGGGTCGATTGTAAAGAGAGTTTATTCTTATCACGCATACTCATAGTAGCAATAACAGGCTTTTGGAATGCTTGTTGTACTTGAATTGCAGAGAGAACACCTGACATTTTTAATTTAGCAAGAGGATTATCTGTTACAGAAAATCCTGAAACTTTTTCATGAAGTTTTAACTCTTTTATCTTTTCGATTGTTGGTTTAATAGATGAACCATGAGGAGGAGTAATCTCTACAGTTATAAATGGCTTATCGCTATGAAGGGTTTTACAAAATTTTTCAAACATATATGTATTTTTAATCCTAATAAGTAATTAACACTAATTTTAGCAAAAGTTTGCATAGAGAGTAGTTAGGAATAGAGGGAAACTCTAGCTATTGGGATAGCTAGAGAAATTTTGTCTTAAATTGCTTTTGCATAAAAATCAAAAAATATCCAAAATATTAGAGACGATATAATTAAAGTAACAATCATTGCAGGTGTTCCTTTTCTAAACCATAATCCAGGAGTAATCGCCAAAGAGGGATCATTCTTCTCTCGGGCAAGTCGTTCAGAGAGTGTTACAATAAATACATTGGCTGTAGAACCAAGGTGTGAACCGTTTCCTCCCATACCAACACCGATTGCCAATGCCCACCATAATGGTGTTGCAGGAATTCCTTGTGTCTCAAATCCTACTAAAATAGGAATCATTGCTGCTGTAAATGGAATATTGTCAATCATCGCTGAAAGTACGGCTGAACTCCACATAAGGATAAGACTCGCCATAAGTAAATCTGAACGAACAAATGGCTCTATTTGGCTTCCTAAATACTCTAAAAAGTGGGTATGTTCTACACCTCCAATAATTACAAACAGAGACATGAAAAAACAGAGTAGTGTAATTTCAATTTTTCCAAATGCTCCATCCATATCAGTATTTGGTGCAAGGAAAAGAAGAAGAGTTAACCCCAATGTGGCTACCATCCAAGCATCCCAACCAAGTGCATGATGAAAAATAAAAAATATAACCATAATTCCCAATACTATTAACGAAGCATTCCATGTTTTTTTATCTGTAATATACTCTTTATTTTCAAACTCTACAACTTCTGGTTTTTGAGCCAACTCTTTTCTAAATAAAAATTTTAAAGCAAAAATAGTTCCAATATAGGCAGCCAATACAACTCCTCCCATATGAATAAAAAATGTATTAAAATCTATACCTTTTGCTGAACCAATCATTAAATTTGGTGGGTCGCCAACAAGTGTTGCTACACCTCCAGTATCAGATAAAAGTGCCGCAGCTAAAAGATAAGGTATGGGATTAACCTTTAATGCACTTGCAATAAGTACAATAATAGGTCCAAAGATAACAACTGTGGTTACGTTATCAAGCATTAATGAGATAACTGCTACAGCTGTTCCCATTAGGGTCATTAATATAAAAAGTCTCCCTTTACTTAAACGTGCTATTTTATAAGCAATAGATTCAAAACCTCCTGTTGGAAGCATAATAGAGACAATGGTCATCATTGCTCCTAATAAAAATACAACATTCCAATCTATCGCTTCTAATGCTTGATTTGGTGTATAAAAACCATAAATTTGACCAACGATAATCATCGCTCCAGCACCAAGCATAGCAAATTTTGTACGGTGAAAACCGTGTAATCCTTCAGTGAAAATACCAATAAATGTTAATATCATAATTACTGCTGATATTAACATAGGAGTATCAAAAACATACTGTTCCACTGAATCTCCTTTTAATTCAATTTGAATTTACTAATTTATATAAATTCAAATGGATTATAGAGCAATCTTTCTTAGTAAGATAAAAAATAATAAAACATATTTCTTAATATATAAATATTTAAGGTTATTTACTGTTATTTGTTTAAAAACTATTAAAAAACTCAACTAATTCAATTAAATAAAAAAATAGAAATAAACTTTATATTTTATATTTTTATCTCTATCTTGTAGTATAATAACCCCTTAAAAGGAAAAATGAATGAATGGAAATAGACTACTTAAATTATCGGCAATTACACTCACGGCTTTCACACTTGTGGGCTGTAGTACAAAAGATGGAAGCTTTTTTAATATCTTACAACTTCCAGGAAAAATATTGGACTCTGTATTTGACAATAACTCATGTCAGATTAAAAGAGAGAAGGTAGAAAAATATACAAAACTACATTATGAGATACTAAGAGAAGAGATTAAAGCTCAAAAAGGTAGACATATTGATGAACTTATGAGACTGGCAGAGATAGAAGAGCAAGAGTACGCTACAATGAAAAAACAACTTAAAAAATCTTATAAAATAATTTTTCATAACACTCAAAGGGTTAGTGAACAACTTGTTCAAAATATGAGTAAACTCTATGAAGTTAAAGAGAAAACAAAAAAAATCAATGGCTTTAGCTATACAGAAGTTTTAGAAATTACAAAAAGATATGTAGATCAAAACTTTGAAAAGATTCGATTGGCAATTAAAAACAGTGAGACAGATATTTTTATTCCTTTATCAGAAGAGTTAAAAATCAAAAATCAAAAGAAAAAAGAGAAATTTATTGGTAGTTTAAAAGGAGAACATTTTGAACTCTATGATGACTTATTGGTGGTTTCAGTCATGATAAAAGGGGTATAAAAAATAATAGGTTCAATAAAATTGAACCTACGAATTAAGAATCTCTTGTTTAAAAAATTCTTTGGTTATCTCTCTCATTTCAGCAACATCCTCAACTCTGTTAACCAAGTCTCTAAATTTAGAAGCACCTTGATAACCTGCTTTAGAGTAAGTATGCAGATGCTTTCTAAATATAATTGCCCCATGGTCGCCATAATGGTTGACCATCTGATCGAAATGTTCTAAAATAACCTCTTGAACCAAAGCTGAAGTCAAATCGGCACTACCCGTTCCATTTAAATAGTTTTTCATTAACTTAAATATCCAAGGCTTTCCAACAGCTCCACGCCCTACCATCACTCCTGATGCACCTGTATAATCTAGAACCCATTTTGCCTGTTGAGGAGTAGTAATATCTCCATTTGCTAAAACAGGTATATTAACAGCCTCTACAATCTCTTTAATGGCATCATAATCAACAGGAGCTTTATATTTTCCTGATTTGGTTCGCCCATGTACAGCAATATAATCTGCTCCACTATCTTCACAAAGCTTTGCCAACTCTACATGATTTTTATCATTAAAACCCAAACGCATCTTGACAGAGGTATACTCTTTATTTGAATATTTTTTTATGGTTTTAATGGTCTCTCCCATTTTTGGTAAATCGGTTAACAGAGATGAACCCTGAAGATTATTAACAACTTTCGGTGCAGGACAACCACAGTTTAAATCAATAATATCAATTCCATCACGCTCATTTAAAAGCTCTACAGCTTGGCGAATAATATCGGTATCTGAACCTGCAATCTGAATACTGTAAGGGGTTTCAAGGGGGTTTTTCTCTAGCATTTTAAAAGTTTTTTTACTTTTAAATGCCAAAGCATTAGAGCTAATCATCTCGGAAACGGTCAAATCAACTCCAAACTTTTTAACAACAGAACGGAAAGGTAAATCGGTAAACCCTGCCAAAGGGGCAAGGGCAAACAGTGGTTTAGAAAAATCAAGCGTTGGCATTAAAAAACTGGTCTACCTTTATAAAGTTTAAGCATCACAAATATGACGAATATTCATCATATCAGTAATTTTATATTTTTTATCTTCTTTTTTCAACTCATATAAGGCTCTAAATCGTTTAAAGTCATCCTCACCATGCTCTCTAAGATAATCACCTGCTTTATCAATCATCTCATATTCAAAGAGTAGATAGAGATAGGCAATTTCAGCTTTACTATATTTTGATTGATACTCTTTCCAAACCATTAGATTCTCATCTGGAGATAATCTTTTCATCATGAGTGTTGATATTTGTAAATAATCTCCACACTCTAAAGAGGACTCAAGTTCAACAATAAATTTATCTAAAATATCTTTTGTTAAGCCCAAATCATCATCATCTGTTACACGCGAAATAAGGGTCAAAAAACTCTCTTTATCAAAAAGATTTAAATACTTTTGTGCTTGAGGAAATGTTGTTGTCTTTGCAAACTTATTCAAGGCTATTTTAAAAATAGTCTCATCATAAGAGAGTTTATCTTGAATAACCTCTTCAGCAAATGTTTCATCTTTCTCTAAACGATTTAATATGTTCTTTTTAACCAAAGGATTATCAGAAGAGAGTATTCTTGATAATTTTTTTGCTTTTAAATCTACATACTCTCCACTCTCTATTGCAGAGACTATAGCAAGTGCTTCTCCTAGCTTTTCAGAACTGTTTTCAACTTTACCATTGACCTTGATAGTTGAAACAGAGAGTAGTGAAGCTGTCTGCTTTAACTGAGGAAGATTAAATTTATGTGTTTTAGGTTCATTTAACAATGCCCAATATAGAGCATCAGTTAATGTATTACTATCGTTTTCCCACTTTTTAAATTTAAAAAAGTTTTTCGTTCCATAAAACATCATGTGTAATACAGAAGCTACCATAAGAACAAACATAGGTAAAATAATCCATACAGCTAAGGGAATCTTCATATCAACAGAAGAAACTCCTAAATCTTTAATACTCAAAGAAATCTCTGGATAAATTGAAAAAACAAAACTACCTACTATAGCCATTAATATTATAGAGGCTATAATATATAAACCTAAACGCATAAACACTCCTTTTTTTGTGTGTACTTAATGTTGTTCTTTTTCAACAACCTCTCTACAGGTAATACAGTAACGTGCAAAGTTTTTAACCTTTAAACGCTCGATGTTAATCTCTTCTTCGCACATCTCACAAACACCGTAAAGATTCTTTTTGATTTTACCCAAAGCTAGTTCAATTTCTGCTAATTCTTTAGCTTGTTGACCTAAAATTGCATTGTCCACTGCAGTCTCTAGTGACATTGCTGCGTGGTCTCCTTCATCTTTGAGTTCATTCCGTCTCATCTCATTCATCTCTATTGAGGTACTACTTAAATTATGTTCTATCTTTTGCTTTCTTGATTCTAATGCTGTTTTAAAAAAATTGATTTCTGTTTTATTTAACATGATATATTCTCCTAGTTATTTATGATATGGATGGTTATTCAGAATTGTTAATCCCCTAAATATCTGCTCCATCAATACTACTTTTGCCAACTTATGTGACAGTGTAATTTTACCCAAAGAAATGTCTTTATTACATTGTCTCAAAAAACTGCTCTCAAGCCCATAAGCTCCGCCAATAAAGAAGTTTACAACTCCTCTATCCTTAAACAAATTTGAAAACTCAAAACTATCAAGCTCTTTACTGTCTGGATTAAGTGCGATATTGTAAGCCCCTGATAGATGTTTTTCTAACGTTAGCGTATAAGCTTTTTGTGAAGCCTCTGTGGAAATATCATGTGCTTTATTAATCTCTTTTGTAAATAGTTCAAAAACCTCCACTTTTGCAAAAGGTTTTGCTATTTTTGTATAGTGTTCGATTAAAGGAGCATAGAGCTTATCTTTAGATTTTTTATCAATAATATAGATATTAATTTTCATATAAATCACTTCCAATAACTTTATAAGTAACTTGTGAAGGAAAAACATCTGTTAATTTAACGCCACCAATAAGACCAACAGGGTGTTTAGAGAGCTTTGCTAGGAGTAAGCTCTCTTCTCCCAATACTTTAGCCTCACTCTTAGTCTGAGTCCCTCTGTACGCACCCAATCCTATGTAGTCTAAATCTAAACCATTGGCTTCTAGAATCTCTTCTTTATTGTGTGTTGAGAGTCCCAATACCTTGGTTGATATTTTTTCTCTTATTAGGGCAATTGCTTGGGTTAAATTGTTGGAGTATTGTCGAATATCCTCTTGACCTACATGTAGTCCATCAGCATAATCTATAAGTTCTAAAGTATCATTGATAATCAACTGCCCTTTATAATAACGCCTTATCTCTAATAAATCTTGTCGTTTCTCCTCAATCAAACCTATTTTATTTCGATATTGAGCAATAGGAACTTGTAAATCTTGAATTTTTAAAGAGAGTTGCTTTAAAGAGAGTCCCCGTTTAACGAGGGCTTCTTTATCTAAAAGAGCATAGATCATATTAAGAACTTTGGATGTTTGGATTATCCTCTAAAAAGAGCTTTAATAGACCCGTAAGAGTCTCTTTCATATCATTTCGGTCAACAATCATATCGATTAGACCATGCTCCAACAAAAACTCTGAACGCTGGAAACCTTCTGGTAAATCAACACCAACTGTCTGTTTAATAACTCTTTGTCCTGCAAAACCAATTAATGCACCTGGTTCAGCAATAATAATATCACCAAGCATTGCAAAAGATGCAGATACTCCACCCATTGTTGGATCAGTTAATAAAGAGATAAAAGGAAGCCCCTTAAGATGTAGACGGTTTAATGCAGCCGAAGTTTTACTCATCTGAAGTAAAGAGAAGGTACTCTCTTGCATTCTTGCACCACCAGAAGCAGAGATAATAATAAAGCCACACTTCTTTTCAATAGCACGATTAATAGAACGAACTATCTTCTCACCCTCTACAGAGCCTAAACTCCCACCCATAAATGAAAAATCAAAGATAACCAATTCTGCTTCTATACCACCAATAGTACATGAACCACTAACCACTGAAGAGGTTTTTCCTGTTTTTGCTTTGGCTTCATCAATACGTTTTTTATAAGATTTTTTATCAATAAACTTTAAAGGATCAATCGGAGCTAAAGAGGAATCATACTCGACAAAACTACCTTCATCACAAAGAACCTCTTCTCTTCTTTTTGCATTGATTCTAAAGTGATGGTTACATTTTGGGCAAACATTATGTTTCGATTCAACCTCTTTATAATACATAAGTGCCAAACATTTTGGACACTTTATCCAACTGCTTCGTTCATCCTTTGTAGTCTCACTGCTTAACATGCTAGAAAAAAGATTTGCAAAGTTCATTTCATACGCTCCGATTATTTTTATTAATCGAATAATACCATAATAGGTATCAATAGTGACTAAGTTTATTTGAATTAGTCACATTTTTTAAAGATTAGAAAAAGAGGCGTTTTACTCCCCTTTTTTATCTGCTAAAATTGTTGGCTTAACACCTCTTGGTGCAACCATCCAGAACTTCCAAACTTCCGAACGCCAATTGTCTAAAATATACTTGGCTCTTTTACTTCCTGTTTTTGCTAAATAGTCTCTAATTAGTGCTTTAAGCTCAAACATTTCGGTATCCCACTCATCGGTATGGATTCTTAAAGGCTCTACCAACTCTTGGTTTATCTTTTCATAGAAACCACCCTGATTATCATAAACAAATGCTTTACCACCTGTCATACCTGCACCAAAGTTAATTCCTGTTTCACCTAAAATAACCACTGTTCCACCTGTCATATACTCACAAGGGTGGTCTCCTGTTCCCTCAACTACAGCAATTGCACCTGAGTTTCTAACAGCAAAACGCTCTCCTACTTGACCATGGATATAAAGTTTACCACCAGTAGCCCCATAAAGACAAGTATTTCCACCTAATGAGAAATCACTTCCAGCTTTATCAGCAGAGATAACAATATTACCCCCATTCATACCCTTACCAATGTAGTCATTTCCTGCACCATCAATATTGATATTGATACCTTTAGACATAAATGCACCAAGTGATTGACCTGCTGTACCTTTCATATTAAGGGTAATTGTTCCATCTGGAAGTCCTGCATTACCATGAATCTCTGCAATCTCTCCAGATATTCTTGTTGCAAAACTTCTATTTAAGTTAGAAATCTCTTTATCAAGTACAATTGGTGTTGATGGGTCTTTAATTGTCTCCATCAACTCTGCAAGAATCTCCTGCTCATACTCATTTTGGTCATAAGGCTCATTAAATGGAACTTGACATGTATTCTCACCATCTAATTTATAGAGAAGCTCTTCAAAATTAAACTTCTTAGCAAACTCATCATCAATCACCTTTAAAAGATCGTTTTTACCAATAATCTCTTCTAATGAAGTATAACCAAGCTCTGCTAAAATCTCTCTAATATCTTCTGCAACCAAAGTAAAGTAGTTCACCACTTTATCAACATTACCAGTAAATCTCTCTCTTAAGTGTTTATCTTGAGTTGCAACACCAACACCACAAGTATTCAAGTGACAAATACGAAGCATAATACAACCAACAAGAACCAATGCACCTGTACCAAATGCGTACTCCTCTGCACCCAATATAGCAGCTTTAACAATATCAAGACCCGTTTTCAGTCCACCATCGGTTTCAAGTGTTACTTGACCTCTAAGGTTATTGGCTTTAAGTGCGTTGTGTGCCTCAATAAGTCCAAGCTCCCAAGGGTTACCTGCAAATCGAATTGAACCAATTGGAGCTGCCCCTGTACCACCATCTGCACCCGAGATAATAATCTTGTCGGCATAGGCTTTTGCCACACCAGCAGCGATTGTTCCAACACCTGCTGTTGATACTAGCTTAACAGCAACTCTGGCTTTTGGGTTAATCTGTTTCATATCAAAGATAAGTTGAGCCAAATCTTCAATTGAATAAATATCATGGTGTGGTGGTGGAGAAATCAATGTTACACCTGGTTTTGTAAATCTAAGTTCTGCAATCAGTGGAGATACTTTACTACCTGGAAGCTGTCCACCCTCACCTGGTTTAGCACCTTGAGCCACTTTAATCTGTAATTCAGTTGCACTTCTTAAGTACTCTGGTGTTACACCAAATCTACCCGATGCAATCTGTTTGATTGATGAGTTCTTCTCTGTTCCATAACGTGATGGATGCTCTCCACCCTCACCTGAGTTGGATTTTGCACCAATTTTGTTCATTGCCACAGCCAAAGTCTCATGAGCCTCTTGAGAAATAGAACCCATTGACATCGCTGCAGTTGAGAAACGTTTAAAGATTTCAGAGATTGGCTCAACCTCATCAATAGAGATAGATGCTCTATCACTATTCAACTCATAGAAGTCACGAATAAACTTCTTATCTCTTTTATCAACAAGTGTTTTGACTTTCTCGTAATCCTCTCTACTTCCTGTCTCTGATGATTTCTGCATTGCAGAAATAGTTGGACGAGAGAAGTCGTGGAACTCCTCTCCTCTTTTATATTTATAGAACCCACCTTTATAAAGAGCATTCTTTTTACCATCAAAAACATCGGTATAAGCACGTTGATGATTTGTATTTAAACGAGCATCAATGTCGTTATAATCAAGACCTGTTAATAGAGCTGAACTACCTTCGAAACACTCATCAACAATCTCTTTGCTTAGTCCAATAACATCAAACAGTTTTGAATTTCGGTAAGAAGAGATAGTAGCAATACCCATCTTAGACATAATTTTTAGAAGACCAGCACCCATTGCACGTCTAAATCTCTTAAGAATTGGTTTAATCTCAACACCATCTCCACTCTCTAACTCCTCTACTGTGTAGTAAAGTAGATATGGAAAAATAGCTGTAGCACCATAACCAATCATACACGCTGCAGAGTGTGGGTCAAATACTTCTCCTGTAGCTGGAACAACACTTGTTAAGTGACGTAGTTTGTTTCGTAAAAGTTCTTGATTTAAACGCCCAATAACCATCAACATTGGCATAGCTTTATTTTGGCTATTTAATCCTCGGTCATCTAAAATAATTGTTCTTATACCATTGTTACGAACATCATCCATAATCTTCTCAACCAAGCTATTTAGACTTGATTTCAAATCATTCTCATAAGTTGTACTATAACTTCCTAATTTATAAGAGGCATCATACTTATCATTACTCTCTGTTCCAAACTCAAATAGAAGTGCAAACTTCTCTTTTGACATAACAGGAAGAATTGTTTTTAATCTTTTTGCATGTGCAGAACCATCTGCCAAGATATTTTGAACCTCTCCAAAACCAACATTCAGACTCATTACAGTCTTTTCACGAATCGGGTCAATTGGAGGATTGGTTACCTGTGCAAACTTCTGTTTAAAGAAATCTGTAAAGTTTCTCTGCTCATTAGAGAACGCTGCAAGTGGTGTATCATCTCCCATTGCACCTGTTGTCTCTTTACCTTCGGCTACCATTGGTCTAATAACTTCTCTCATTAGCTCCAATGTATAGTTAAAGTAACGCTGTTTTGACTCCATATCTCTCTTCTCAATAACAGGAGTATCAACATGTGTATCTGGAACAAATTCTTGAAGATAATCCATATTCTCTGCCAACCACTTACTATAAGGGTTTGTACATTTAATATAGTTATCAATCTCATCAGTCTTTAGAACTTTTCCATATTTCAGGTCAACCCCCATCATCTCTCCAGATTGGAGTCGTCCACGCTCTAAAATCTTATCTTCTGGTAGCTCTAAAACACCATATTCAGAAGCAATAAGCAATCTGTTATCTGTTGTAATGATATATTTAGATGGTCTTAAACCATTTCTATCTATTACACAACCAATAAATCTACCATCTGTCATACTTACAGCAGCAGGTCCATCCCAAGGTTCAAAACATCCACTTGCATACTCATAAAATGCTCTTAAATCACTGTCCATATGTGGTGCATTGTGCCAAGGAGCAGGAACAAGAGAACGGGCAGCTTTAAAGAAATCTACACCATTAACACGTAAAAATTCCATAAAGTTATCTAAACTTGCCGAATCACTCATATCATCTTGAATAACGTTAATCAAACGTTTCATCTCTTCATCACTAAACACCTCTGATTTTACAGAAGCCATTTTAGCTTTTACATTAAATCTGTTTGCAGTAACAGAGTTTATCTCTCCATTATGAGCAATCATTCTAAATGGTTGAGCCAATTTCCACTGTGGAAGTGTATTGGTAGAGAAACGTTGATGGAAAAGACAGAAAGAGATTTTAAAATCTTCATTTGCTAAATCGGTATAGAACTCTTTAATATGTGTAGGCATAACAAGCCCTTTATAAGAGACTACCGATGATGAGAATGATGGAATATAGAAGCTCTTATCGTCTATCAATCTTGCCTCTATCTCTTTACGAGAAAGATAAACCAACGCCTCAAAACGTTGTGTTGCAACAGCCGATTTTGCTGAAACAAAAACCTGTTTTATAGTAGGTAACGACTCTAATGCCTGAACACCAAGTGCAGAGGTATCGGTAGGTACAGTACGAATATATCGAACATCTAAATCATTGTTTTCACAAACCTCTTTAATAACATCAAAATCACTCTCATTGTTTGAAAAAACCATTGCAACAGCATAACGGTTAGGTAAATCAACACCATCTGCTCGTGCTTGTTTGTTAAAAAATGATTTAGGTAAAGAGAGAAGAAGTCCTGAACCATCTCCTGTCTTGCCATCTGCTGCAACAGCCCCTCTGTGCATCATACGTGACAAAGAGGTCACAGCATCTTCTAAGTTTTGGTGCGAAGGAGTATTGTCAATTGATGCCAATAACCCAAAACCACAGTTATCTTTAAACGACGTAAAGAGATCTTGCATAAGCCAACCTTTAATTAATATCTGATAGGGTTAGAAAAAAATTCCCCAAATTTGGGTCGATAATATCTAAAAGATGTTTAAAAATGGGTGCTAGAGATGCGTGGTTTTGTAATTAATATAAGAAAGGCTAAAAATGAGGATGTCATTGTTACCGTTCTTACCAGTGAAAGTGTTAAAAACTATTGGAGATTCTATGGAGCAAGACACTCTATCTTGCAAATTGGAAACTTAATAGATTTTGAAGTAAGTGAAAATAAAAATGGTTTTATGCCCAATATGCGTTCCTTATCGCAACACACTTTTCCTTGGCTATTTTGGAACAATCATCTACATATTTGGCAAAATTTCATTAAACTTTTCGAGCCTCATCTACGAGATACCACTGAAATAGAAAACTTCTATTATGAACTACTGCTACAAAGTGCTAGAAAGTGGGACAAACAAAACCCAAAACGTTTAGCAGTCGAAGCCTATATTAAACTTTTAAATCAAGAGAAAAGATTATATAAGAATGGCTTTTGTTATATCTGTGAAGAGATTTTAGATAATCACATTGGACTCATGCGTGCATTCATCCCAGCACATCCTTACTGTATCCATAGTTCAACTTTAGAGAAGCAAGAGATATTTCAACTCTTTAATAGTACCAGTACCATTAACCTAAATGATACAACTGTAGATACTCTATACCAAATCCTATTAAAAGGTTTATAAATTTAAATATTATAAATATAATATGTTTGGATATTTAGCAGGAAATATAACTATTACTGCTTGATTCTTATGAATAACACTATTCTAAGAAATCTTTTATTAGAATATCTATAAACAAATTATAACGGAAAAAAATATAATTAGATTTAATTTTTTCGCTATAATTATAATAAAAATTATTATGGATGGATTATGACATTTAAAACTTTCTTTTTTATACTCTTTATCCTATCTACAACAGTATCTATTCTCTTCAGCTTTTTTATACTTGAAGCAGAACAGTTACTAACGCAGATAGATATGGCATATAAAACAACCCCTACTTTTATAAGCATCGTAGCTTTAATCTCTGCAACATTCTCCTATATAGGTCTGACCATATCTCACTACCTACAGAAAAAAAGAGAAGCAATTCAACGAAAAAAAGTAGAAAAAGAGCGAAAAAGCTTAAGTAAAATACACCAAGAACTCAAAGCATTGAGACAAGGTGCTTCAATCTAAAAATTGGTACGTTGGAAGACGTACCATCTATTTAAAAACCTTCTTTATTAACAATCGGCTCATATTTTGATAGGATTATTCCCATTAATCGGCTCATCTATTTCTATAGAGTCTATCAAAGGTAAAATATGGAAACCATCAAAAAATGGATTTGGCAACATAAAGCCTATCCAAACTTTCACTATAATCAATCAAAAATCAACCCCATGTCTTGTGTTTTTAGGAGAGGAAGGTTTTTTTAATTGGTTGAAAAGATATTAAATATTTAAGAATTGTTATTTCGCTTTTTTGATGTATAACCCCTTGTAGGGTGCTGTTTTCTAACGCACCACAAGCCCATCATAAAATCAAGCTCTATAAAACAAAAAATATTTTGACCGTTTAAAAGGAAAAAGTGTTCTTTTTATACGAATATTTGGTGCGTTGGAAAACAGCACCCTATACCCAAATTCAATATAATATATGAGCTTATTTTAATACAAATCCGTAGGGTGCTGTTTTCTAACGCACCATTAATAAAATCAGCAAAAAGAAGAGTTTCCCCGAAAGGGTTTAAAAAGCCTTTCGGCAAGATGTTATTTTATGCCTATTTGTTTTTGTGGTGCGTTAGAAAACAGCACCCTACCCAAATGATGAATATTTCCACCGTTCATTATGCTCTACATATTGATGTTTTATAGGATTATTTCTTATATATTCCAAACATCGAAGATAATCTTTTTCATCTCTTATCACATGTTCATAAAATCGTTTCTGCCATATCGGTCTATATTTTCGCCTATATCGTGAAGCTGATTGTTCTAACTCCTCTTCAAGTTTACAATGTTTAGAAAAATAATATTTGATAGATTTAACAATTCGTGGATATTCATCTACAACTTGTGGAGTAATAATCATATGTATATGGTCAGGTAACACCACAATAGAATCTATTCGATATTTAAAATAACGTTTACTCTCACGAAAACTCTCTCTTAAGAGTTCAATATTATCTATCAAAATAGGATTACGCCCATGTGTAACAATGGTAAGATAATAGCTATATCCTGCTAAAAACATTCGTTTATATTGTGCCATTTTCAATTTTAACAAAAAAGAATAAAACAAATCAAAAACATGTCAAATTATCATATTTTTTATAATTCGGCTGTAGGGTGCTGTTTTCTAACGCACCACAAGCCCATCATAAAATCAAGCTATATAAAACAAAAAATATTTTGACCGTTTAAAAGGAAAAAGTGTTCTATTTATGCGAATATTTGGTGTGATAGCAATCACACCCTACGCAAACCCTTTCAATTCAGTCTCAACCTTAGCCATCTTTTCATTAGCCTCTGCCAAAGCTTTTCTATTGGTAGCAATAACCTGCTCAGGTGCATTTGCCACAAAACGTTCATTATTCAACATACCATTAAGCTTATTTATCTCTTTTTCAAGCTTCTCTTTCTGTTTAGTCAATTTTGCAATAATTGCTGACATATCAATATCATCAGTTGATATAAATGTCTCTAGGTTATCAGAAACATCGGTTACACAGTTATCAATTTTTGTATCTACAAAGGTTAACTCTTCGACTTTTCCAAGTTTTTCGATAAATGGTTTCATCATCTCTAAATCTGAACTAGTTGGTAGTTTAATAGAGGCTTTTTCTATCTTTTGGTTACCTTTATCTATGAGTGTTTTACAACGTCTAACCGATACAATCGCTTCCATAATTAGGTTGAACTGATTAATAACCTCATCGTCCACTTCACTTACTGTTGGATAAGCTTGAACCATAATTGATTCGCCCTCTTCAAACTTCTCTTCACTTAATCGGTTGTGTAAGTTTTCTGTAATAAACGGCATAAATGGATGAAGCAGTTTCATAGAAGCTTTAAAGATACTTCCAAGCTCTGCTACCGATGCTTTATCTGCTTTACTTAGCTCAATACCCCAATCACAGAACTCTCCCCATAAGAAACGGTATAGTACGGTCGCACCATCATTAAATCGGTAAACATCCATAAACTCTCTGGTCTCTTTTACGGCTACATTAAATCTTGCCAACATATAACGCCCAAGAGGAGTTTTGATATTTTCAGGGTTTAAATCTTCAAAATGCTCTTGATTTAGTTGTAAGAAGTTTGTTGCATTAAATAGCTTATTGGTAAAGTTACGGCTCTGTTCAAGCTTATCATCACTAAGTTTAATATCACGACCTTGAACAGCAAGAACAGCCAGTGTAAATCTAAGAGCATCGGTTGAGTATTTATCAATTGTCTCTAGTGGGTCGATAACATTCCCCTTAGATTTACTCATCTTCTCGCCTTTTTCATCTTTTACCAGTGCGTGAAGGTATATATCTTTAAACGGAAGTTCT
>Ga0256826_1001076_pt1 | contig 16936 bp, 27 predicted proteins | sample CV79metaG_FD_185975 | JGI IMG/M metagenome (GOLD analysis project Ga0256826, IMG submission 185975) | Hydrothermal vent microbial communities from East Pacific Rise, Pacific Ocean - CV79 | ecosystem: Environmental > Aquatic > Marine > Hydrothermal vents | place: Pacific Ocean: East Pacific Rise...
CTAACATCACATTTTGTGTGTGAAAAATAATAATAAAGATTATGTTTTTAAAAATTATTTTTATTTATTTTGTTTTGAAAATGTTTTTGTAGTTGTAGTTTAGTGGAATATTTCTTAAAATAATATAAAACTGTTAAAAACTTTTAAATATTATTTTGGAGGTAGTGTTTTTTGAAACCATTCTATATCTTTCCAAGCATAGATGGGTATTCCAAATTTTTCTTGAATTATATACGCCTCTTCTACTTCTATTTTTCTTTTTCCTTTTTCTAAACGGTGTTTCATTCCTCTTATTGAATTAGCATCACTTTTTTTTGATAGGAAAACAGCAAGGTCTTCTATTGCTTTTTTATATTCAAGTTTATTTTTTATTAAGTTTGTTTTCTCTGTTATAGAAAGAATTTTTTCTATATTTTCTATTGAAACTTTTGCGTTTTTTAATTCCTTTAGTATCTCTTCATAATTTTTCATAATTGAATTATAGCTTAAAATCTTTCAAAAAGTAAACACTATTAAGAAAAATTAAATAAATATTTTGTTTAAAACTTTTTAATTTATTTAAAATTTTTTTATAATTTAAGTTGTAATTAAAGTTATCTGTATTATAATTCTCTCAACAAGTTACAAAAACTTGTAAAAAAGTTCTTTAACAACTTACTGTTAAGTAGCGCTAAATTAATCGTCTCACGAGGGGGTCATTTTATCGTGTCATGAGGTTGCTACTCGCAGTCTGTCAAGACCTGTATACATAGGTAGACAGACCAAGGAAGTCAACCCTAAATAATCGTCCCAGAGGGTGGTCATTTTATCGTGTCACGAGGGGGTGACCTTTTCGGCTCAACACTTTTTTAGAAAAGATATTTTGTATGTTTTCTAAAAAAGTTTTCCTTTTTTACTCTTTTAGAGTGGAAAAGGGTAGGGCTTTTTAAAAAAAATATAGAGAGGGTAGATATGAGTCATAGACAATTCGACTTAGATATAGATAGAGCAGGTAAAACCAATATAAGAAAATTTGGTTTTGAGCTTCCAGTAGGCTTTGATTTTGAAACAGCACAATCTTTAAAAGAAGGTGACTATGTAGAAATGAAGAGTTTAGAAGATGGAAAAGTAGTTTCCTTTCAAGTACAAAGAAAACTACTTATGATGATTGGAGATTTTAGAATTGAGTTTGTAGACAACACTTTAAGTATAGAAGCAATGGAAAACTTAAGAGCTGTAGCTCAAGAGCAACATAGATTTGTAATGGAAGAGTTTCAATCTAAATCAAAATCTTTATCAGCATTCTTTAAAATTAAAGATGGTTGGCTTTTTTCTGCCAAAACATGATGAACTATCTTGTCTACTTTAAAGAATTTTGGTTTCCCATCTTTCTTAAGTAGACTAACGTAGTCCCCAACCATTGGAGTTCGTTCAAAGGTTACAACAGTTAAAGAGTTTGGACTTAAAAGCTCTTTTTCTGAATTATCAGCAATAGACATTATATGTTTCATTTTTTATCCTTATTTTTTAGATTAAAAATTATAGCACATAGAGTTCTCTTTTAAGGAAAAACATTTTTCTTTAAAAGAGAAGATACGCTTTTGTTCATTATGCAAAAACGCATCTTCTCTAACGCTAGACCAAATCAAAAACAAAGGAGTTATTCTATGAGAAAGATTAAACGAAGAGCCAGACAACTTAAACTATCTGGCAAAAATGGTGCTGTATCGTATGACAATATGATAGAGCTAATGAGAAGAGAGGAGATTTTAACAAATGCTCCGCACAAACTTATAAGAGCTGCTAAACCACTGCATCAACAAGATAAAAAATTTATTAGTTATATCGCAGAGAATATCAAGTTTATCCCTGAGACTCTGATGGAGAAAGCAGATTACATTGCACTTGAAGCACAGAGACGTTCATCTATGAAAGATGAGCATTTTTCAGCAAAGAAAATGCATCTGAATCACGCTTTTAAAGCATTCGGTAAAGATGTTGATTCCAATACCATCTGGTCAGAGTGGGTTCCAAAGCTATGTGGTACAGGAGGCATGATGTGTCATCAGCCACCGAAACTCATCAACAGTTTATATGAGACAGTAATCAAGACAGCAGATGGATGGTCAGAGCCAATCCCAACCACAGTAGAAGGAGCAGAAGATGAGTAAAAGAGTCGTACATAAGTACAATCTAATGTTTGAAGCAAACATTAGCTATTTGAGCGATAAGCACATTCTACTTCTAGTTGAAAAACTTGAACTAAAAGATAGTTTTCCTTTTGAAAAGTTTGAGTACGGTAAAAAAATGTCAGACCAGCCAAGAGAAGTTCAAAGCTTTTTTGATGGTCATATCGGAGATATTGCTCTTACACCTGAGGAAGTTATTCCTTCTTTGATTCAAAGAGTATTTAAGATGCACATTAAAAATAAAATATTCTCATGGAGAGATATTTCACTAAATGATATCTATACTACTCTAAGTGTAACAGCTGCTGAAAATACAAATTGGCTTTTCGATAGCTGGGACAAAGAGTCTGTACTCTTGTGGAAGCAGAGTGAAGAGATGCAGAAACAAGTACAGCAACATCTTGAATCTATGAATCTAGGAGATGACAATGCTGGTGGAGAAAGTAACTAGCCTTATAAATAAGGTGAGATTGAGTAAAAGAAGAGATAGCGAGTACAGGTATTCAAAAAAAATATCAAGTGCCATGCTCGACATTCAGAAACTTATTGAAAGTGAGAAGCTGAACGAAGAGCAGAGTACATTTCTTTTAGATCTGTATGCGACATATCGAAAAGAGTACAGAGATATATTACATGATTTCTACTATGGAATTGTTGTAAAAGTGTTCGTCTCTTCTATCTTTGCTTCCCTAACGTATCTATTTTACGCAAAGGGACTGAGATGAAAGACTTGTTTTCTAAGACATGGGAGAATATCCGTGAAAAAACAGATGAGTATGAGCAACTTCGGCAACAACAATTTGAAGAATCAAATCACAACAAAAGTCTCAAAGAGATGTTTGCTGAAAACTCAGGTGGAGATGCTATACAGCGAGAGTACAATGAGAGTCAAGGTACGATAGAATATCAGGCGATTGCAAATCGTAAAAAAGATGATATGACTGTCTCTTCTCATAAAACTCTTACAAAAAAAGCGAGAGCCATGAAGTATATCTCCTGGGGATTTAAACCATTTTCATTTTTTGGTTCATTCTATTCTATGCAGACAGAGATAAGCAACTCTTTCTCTGTCGCACCAACTGACTTTGCAACTCTGTTTATTGCTATAGCACTGTCCCTTCTAATCGAAGTACTGCTTCATTTTGAAGCAACTTCTATTTTCAATCAGAGAGAGAAAGGACTTACGAGAATAGTTGGAACAGTATTTTTTGCTATTCTGATTTCAATCAATGTGTACATGCACTTCAATACAGCAATGATAATGAGGGCAGAGTACTCATCAAGCCATGAGCAAAATATTGTGAAAGACTTGACTTCACCCGATGCAATGCTGATTAAAAATAAAATATTAAAAATTGAATCTCAAATAACAAAAGAAGAGAAGCGTGTTGAAAGTGAAGAGGCAATTGTCTCTAAGCAAAAGGCTTCTCTCCTAAAGCAAAGAGAGATGTATCAAACATCAAAAGAGTACTTGATGAGTAAGCATGAGAGTAAGAGAGCTAGAGGAAAAGCAGCGATTGCTGTTGTAGATTCAAAGCTGAAGACATTAGGAGTAACAAGTTTTAAGCTTGATGATCTTAATGAAAAATTAGAAGATGAGCAGACAAAGCTAAGCGTAATGAGCAATGAAAAACTTAGCGAAATTAAAAGTTCTGGCGACAGAGCAATGTATGTTGCAATTGTTATTCTTCTTATCGTTGAGATTGGCTCTCGCCTTGATTTATACTTCTATTTCATTACTCGATTTAACCTTACCCAAGCTGTATTAGCTATGAGTAAAAAAGCATTTGATGGTCTTAGTATCCTCGAACAAGTGCAGGATATCTTCAGTCAGTTTGAAGGTAGACTTAGAGTTGTTGCGAATCAGCAACAGCAGTTAGCAACAAATTTGATTCAAGGTCAAGAGCGACAGCTTGATTATCAGCTCCTTACCATATCTTCACAGAGGCAAGATAGTAATTTTACCAGAAATATGTTGCTGGACTCAATGGATAACGGATACGGCTACAATGGTCACGGGTACACGGAGAAAGCTTATAACTATGATGAGAATAGTAAGACAGAAGAGAAGACTGAGGCACAGCTTACGCAGGAGCTTCAAGAGCTTCATAAGCTTCTATATTTTCACTTAGACGACAGTTATCAAGTTCGATTTGATATGAATGTTGTTGGAGCCGTGCTTCACGGAAAAGTTGTAGCGATTCAAACAAATCTTCTTTTTGAAGATAAGTTCAACAAGCTTAAGCATGAGATAGCTCACATCCTAAGTGGGACACCTACTCATAATGAGCAGTTTAAAGATAAAGCAAGGGAGTTAGGTGTGAAGAGAACAACACCAAAGGCAACAGGAGTAATAGCACAAAGTAGGGCATATGATATCTATATGAATATCATGGGACTACTTGTTAATGATAAGACATCTTTGGAGCTTAGCGAAGAAGAGAGAGTAGAGCTTATTCGTTTAAATGTTATAGATGACAGCAATCAGCTTAGGCTACCGTCAAACATCGCTTTAGAGCGAATGCTAAATGGATAAAGAGCTTTTAAAGCAAAAAGAGACCATTCATCTACTCGATGGTATCGTTCATCAATTTAAAGATGAATCTGAAAAGCAAAAAGAGGTTCTTTTCGTACAGGCACAAAAGTTACATCAGCTCCTGCTAGAGAAGAGAAAAGTAGAAAAGATTGTGGCACTACAGGCAAAACTTTTAGATGAGAGTAAGCAGAAAAAAGAGTTTGACAAAGAACTCTATCTGTTTGAACTTTTTAAAAATGGAACAGTAGAGAAGCCTTATGCTAAATTAGCATCTCGAACATCTATGTCGTACACTGTTAATTCTACGAAAAATCGTGACCATATCAAAAAGTTTATTGGTCAACTTATTTCGATGCAGATAATACAAGTCGTATCTAATGCAACGATAAGCCTAGTAAATTACGATGAGGCACAAAGACTTTTGGAAAAGTCAATAAATAAGCGAAAGGAGGAAAAGCAATGCTAATTGGTTACACAGATGACAATACTACTTGTAGTGGTTCTGATTTGTCTGAAGAAGATGAACAGGAAGTTACAGACTGGTATGAGTCACAACTTTAAGTAGCAAGGGTCAAATGTCGAAGTTAGAACCCTTGCTTGAACCAGCTCTTGATATAAAAGCATTCTGCAATTATATCATAAACAAATAAAAACAAAAAATCAAAATTAATTGGAGAAAACAACAATGGAAAAATTTATCAACATCGTATTCGCAGGAATAGCAGTAACAGTAGTAGCAACAGTGGCAATGACAACAATGGCAAAAGCCGACAGCACAGAGTGGGGCGTAAGCTCAGACTTCGTTTCAAGTCAATTTGAAATTAATGCAAAATGTGGTCATCTGTATACGAACAAGCCTCATGATTATGACGTGTGTAGAAAAGAAATCGAGAAAAAGTGGAATGTTCTTGGAGATAAGAAATAATGGAAAAGTTTATCAATATTGTATTTGGAACCATCGCAGTAACAGTAGTAGCAACAGTCGCAATGTCTACAATGGCACGAGCTGAGACAGCAACAGAGATGAGTTGTAAGAAACTCTATACCATGCAGGACTTAAAAAGTTCAGCATCATTTAAAGAAGAGCTAAACAAGAGATGTGATGCTTCTGTTCTACAACAACTTACAGATCTTAGAAGAGCATACGACACTGCAACAGATACAGCAGAGAGAAAAGATATTATTGCTCAAATTATTAGCTTAGAAAACAAATTGGAGGTAAAGTAATGAAACTATTTTTAAAACTTTTTGCCATCAGTGCTGTGCTTGTAGCTTCTACTACATTCTCTAAGGCTTCAGAAATGCCCGACATACTCAAACCAGAGTGTGTCCCTTCCTACTTTTTTAAGTAGGGGCGATAAAACATTTTATGTTTATTTTATAAAAGGAAAAAAGATGATAACTATAAAAGATATTTTTACTGCTACTCGGAAAAAGATGCTAAAAAATGGGTTAATGAATTTAATGGAGAAGAGAGATGAAAAATAAAAGCATTATCATTTCGCACAAAAGCGATATAGATGGAAGACTAGGAAGAGAGCTTTTCTGCTATCTAGCAGAGTTACCAGTCAACACAGAGACTCTATGGATAGAGTATGGAAAAGACGAGCAATACATTGGAGAGACAGCAAAAGAATGGGCTGTCGGTAAAGATGTATTTATTTTAGATTTTGCTGTGTCACAAGGATTTTTTAACACCGTAGCAAAGTATGCAAACAATGTTCAGCTTTTTGACCATCACACTGGGTCGATGAAGATACAGGGTACAAAGGTAGTTGATACAAACGAGAGTACAGTATCTCTTCTATGGAGTGCCTTCGGCATGGGACCCCCTCCTAAGCTTGTCAAATTGGCTAGATTGATAGACATCGACATGATACACGACAGAAGCCTCTTGAAGCACAAGCTATTTTTAGATTCTATCTTTATGGAGGACAGAGATGACAAACAGGAGCAGATGTTACAGCTCCTGGACAACTACCAGATCCCTGAAAAGTATGAGCTTTTAGAAAGAGAGCATTTTGAAAGAGTTGAGGCTCTTGTAGAGAAAGCAAAGTTTGCATCTATCGAAGAAGGGGTAAGAGTCGTGATTGTAGAACGTCCTGAAGCAGACAGAGACCTCGATACTGATATTGTAGCAAATACCATGCTGTCACGCTTAGACTCTGTAAGTGATGTTGATTTTGCAATAGTTTACTTTACCATTCCAAATGTTGGATTTGTCTATTCTGTACGAAAATTCGCATCTATGCCATCCTCTTTAGAGGAGTTTACAAAAAGTTTTGGTGGAGGTGGTAGAGAGACTGCTGGGGCTTTTAGATTAGATGAGCCGTTAGATATTTAATTTTAGAATCTCCCTTATAGTGTTTCTTAAAAAATCAAACATTCTTAATCTCAACCTTCAAATTCCACACCAACGACATAGCCACTTCCAAGGCTATGTGTAACTTTGGTAACAAAAAACTCTTTCCCTTCCATTCTGCTGTCTCCATAGAGCAAAAGCTTCGCACCAGCGACGATATCTTGCCCATATATTGACAGACTCCCTTTGAACTCTTTTCGCTGTTGTTCTGCTAACTCTTTTTCGGCTCTTACCTGTGCTGCTGCTTCATCTGCAAAATACTCCTCTATGGTCAGTACAGGTTCCCCACTTCCAGCTATTACGCTTTTGGCTTTGTTCTCTATGCTGTCATGCCATTTACACTCCACAGAGCTATACTGCTCACGCTTCTTCCACTCCCCACTATAGCTACTACATTCACTTAATGCTAAAAATATTTTTCTGGTCTCCTCTTTTTTATAAAAAACCATAATATCTTTTTTAATTTTAAAAATAGCTCCATACTCTTTGGCTAAACGTGTTAAAAAATGCAGATCACTCTCATCTTTTTGGAGAATGTAGACTATAGGCTCCTCGATGTCGCACTTAATACTAAGCTGGTTACGACCTGATATCTCCTCGACTATTTCCTTTACACTCTTCTCTTTATATACTTTTGTATTCTTCTCTTTTAGCTTTTTGCTAAAGTCGGTAGCCGTAGCTCTTACTGTGGTACTTGTTTGGTTAAAAGGCAAAGCCTGGACAATGTAGGAACCGACAAACCAAACACCTGTCTCTTTATATCCTATCCACAGCTCTATTCTGTCATCCTCTTTTGGAATGCTGAAAGCACCTAGAACTTCTAAGACCATCTCATCACTTTTCAAGTTAGCATAGTCTGTAACTTCTAGTTTTATAAGATTCTCTTTTATAGAGCTGGTAACATCTTTACCATTTACAGTAAGTAAAAAAGTAGGAGTTACCATAGCTCTTTTGCCTCAACTTTTTGCACAGTTTCCTCCTGGATCTCTTTTACTATAAAAGTCAAAACAGCACCTTGAGAAACAAATACACTATCATGAATCGCTGGGTTGAGTTCCAATATTTTGTCAAAAAACTCCAAAGAGCCATACTCCTCTTGTACCAGCTCATCGAGCCGTTTCCCCTCTGCTGTTATGGTTTTAGAGTACGTCTGCATAGTATCGCTCCATTTTTAAACTAAAACTCTTTCGAGCTTCCACACCACCACCTATGAACACATCTCTCTTAATTTCTAGGTCATTTACCACCACACTGTAAACCTCCCACGTACCAGGAAGGACCAATGTAACAGGTCTCTTTTTTCGGACAATATCCCGAAGACCATCAAGCTCTTTTGTACTCTTAAGTATTAGTAGCCCACTTACGCTTACTTCTTCACTGAACCCCTTTGTGCTTTGGTGCTTTGGGTTGGCTCCTAATCTATCGATCTTATTCCAGTTTGCTGTTATTTTTTCTACAAGCTCTTGATAAGATGCTCCATCCATTGTAAAAAAATAAGAGTCTAAAAGTGCTAAAAACATTAATCGTACATCCTATTATCGTTATTTCCTCTGTTGTTAAGAGCTTCTTGAATGGCTTGGTCCATCTGTCTCTTAAAAGAGATGGTGTCTACTTTACCATCGGTAGCTGTTACGTTTATGCCACCGTTAAAGTTTACGGTTATCGCTTGTCCTGCACCAGGTGAAGCCACAGCCAAAGAAGCTCCTATTGCTAACGACTTCCTAACTTTTGAGGTCGTGTTGTTAACGGCAGAAAGGAGTGGCTTTTCGTTTAATCCACTTGCTACTGTCTCAAGCAATTTTATTTTATGAATATCTCTTAACGCTCCACGTTTTGCTGGAGAGAAAGGAAAGTAATCTCTTATTGTCTTTGTAATGTTTGCCACTTTCCCTTTTAGGTACTCCATTTTCGATTTAAAACCATCTACAACAGAAGTAATAATCTTTGCTCCTGCATCTCGTAAAGAGAAATTTTCAAAAAAGTTACTAACCCCATTCCATTGGTTCTGTATAGCTGTCAAAGGATTAAGAGCAGATATTCCACTCTTAATGCCCTCTACTATGCCCAAAAAGCTCTCTTTAAATCCTCTCCACTTTTCTACAAGCCATGCAACGCCTTGACCTATTTTTGCTTTTATATCATCCCAGTAGTACCACAATGCACCCATGGCTGTTACCACACCTGCTATGGCTAACCCTATGGGATTGGCTAAAAATGCCAAACCTAAAACCCTAACACCGTTGGCTGCCAAACCTGCTGCCAAACCAACAGCACCAAGAGCCACACCACCTGCTAGAAGTGCCACAGTGGCTACTGTTATAAATTGAGTTAGTTTTGGGTACTTGTCCATCATTATTCCAAGCCAAGAGCCAAGAGAGGAGAGTTTGTTTGCTACTGCTGTTATGGCTGGTGTAAAGATGGTAGAGAACTTAATGGCGATTCCCTCTACAGCTGAACCAAGCTTTTTTAAAGCTCCTGCTGTGGTATTATTTTGAATATCTGCCATTTTTTGTGCAAATCCACTCGACTCTATAAGTGTTTGAGTATATTTCTTTAAAGTACCATCTGCTTTATCTGTAAGTGCAATGGCTGCCGAAACGGCTTCTGTTCCAAAGAGCTTTTTCATGTAGTCAGCTTTTACTGTGTTTCCCATGTTTTTTGTTTTTTTATGGAGTTGACCCAGCACGTTAACCATGCCCACAAAGTTTCCTTTGCTATCTTTTAGCGTAAGCCCCAACTTTTCTACAACTTTTTGAGCCTCCTTAGGAGGTGAAGCCATTCTTAGATACATACTTCTAAGAGCCGTACCAGCTTCTCCACCTTTTATACCAATATCACCTAATTTCCCTGTAAGAGCTGTAACCGTCTGAATAGACTCCCCTAAAGATTGAGCAGGTGTTGCAGCATACTTCATGGTTTCACCCATGCTAACTACATCTATATTCGCAGAGGTGATGGCTTTTGCCATAACATCGGCTACCATTCCCATCTTTTCTGCTTTTATCTTAAAGCCACTTAGCACGTTTGATGCTATGTCCGAAGTGGTAGCTAAGTCTACAGCTCCTGCACTTGCCAAGTTGAGTACTCCAGGCATGGCTCCTATGGTTTCATTGGTCTTAAACCCAGCCATGGAGAGATACTGCATACCTTCTGCAACTTGTGTCGATGTAAAGGTAGTTGAGCTTCCAAGCTTCAAAGCTGTAGACTCCAGCTTTTTAAAGTCGGTCTCTGTAGCCATGGTGATGGCTTTTACTCTTGCCATAGCACTCTCAAACTCTACACCCATCTTTATGGGCATGGCTACGGCTCCTACTCGTGCCACATTACCCATCATGTTGTTTTTAAAGTTGTCTCCTCTTTGTTTTGTCTGAGCTATCTTCATTTTTAGATTATTGATTCTTTGCACTGTACGTTCTATTTTTCTTACAGCTGAGTTGGTCTGTTCTGCTTCACTCTTCGCTGACTTGAGTTTGTCACGCAGGGTAAAGCGATTATTATTCATAACTTTTATGCGTTGTGTTGTCTGATTGATTTTAGCTTTTAACTCATCTATCTCTTTTTTACTCTTTGCTGTAGAGAGTTTTGCTTGTAGATCTATCTTTTTCTTTTTTAGCGTGTCGATACGCTTACACAAGGTATCAAGCTTTTTTGATGTAGCCATTACCGTTGCATCTTCGGTAATGAGTTTTATTTTTCTATTTTGTAATTTTTCTATACGCTTTGCCACCGAACCGATGGAACTTCCCACTTTTCCAAGTTTGTTCGTAAAAGAGCCTATATTGGCTCCAATAGCAATATTTAAACCAATTTTCTTCATTTTACTCTCTCCTAAAATCCATTTTAAGCCGTTTTGTAGGTGCTAGAGTACTCTAGCAAATAGAAAAGGGCTTATTTCGCGTTTAATTTATCTGCTATTTCAAAATAACGATTAAAGTCATAAACTCTTAAGCAAAAGAGGTCACCTAGAGAAAAATGCAGATGAAAACCTATAACAGCACTCTTCTCGATAAACTCATCTCTTGCTATTAAGTCAAACCCTCTAGGGCATCCTGCACTTTCACATAATCTTTATATGCCATCAGTCCAAACTGTGCATCTGTTGCAGTATCAAGTCCAGAGAGTACTCGTATGAGCTGATTTTGAGAACTGATAGCAGAACCAACATGCCCCTCTATGAGTTCCATATCTTTTACAAGTGGTTCCCTAAGGGCTATCTGCTTAACATCCTGATTGCCAAGCTTATAGTTTCTACTAAAAGTTACAATTATTTTTTCACCCATTTCTACCCCTTACTCACAAAATTACGAGCCACTTCTAGCACGTCTTTTTCACCATCTGGCTTACAAACACCATTCATCTTATCTACTTCACACACGCTCTTACCATTGATACGCTTCATAAAATAGTGAACTTTCATTTTTACAGAGTTCTTAGACTTCTCACCACGTTTAGAGGCATCGCCCTCTATGGTGGTAATAGATCCTTTGTGAATCCACTCTACACTCACATCATCTTTGCCCTGTTTTGCTGACTGCTTAGCGATGATTGTTGCATCGTTAAGTTTGCCCATCGCAGTATGCACGGCAACATTGTGTTCGCCAAGCGTGAACTCCATCTCCATCGCTTCCATGGCTCCATATACCAGTTCCATCTTTCCAGCTGGACTTGCTTCACTTTCCAAAGTTGAGAGTTCTGGATTTGCTGATGTAAACTCTGTAGCCACACCAAGTAGCCCTAAGCCCTCCACAAACACATTAATATCTACAATCATCTCTTCATTACGTCGTATAGCCATCTTACACTTCCTCTAACATTTTATAAACTACTGAAGAGTAGCTATTTACTCGGTTGAAGTGAATGTTCACTCTTCTTACTTTTGGAGCTTCTTGAAAATCAAAGATAAACTCAAATTCACCCGCAGCTATCATAGTTTCTGTGGTTTTCTCTTCATCTAAGTAGATAGAACCACCTAACAACAATCCTGCTCCCATTAAGCCATTTGAAAAAGACTGAACAGAGTTTTTAATAACAGTAATCTCTGCTAAATCTTTGTCTATAGAGTCTGCTAAGTCTCTTCTTACTGTTTCACTCATCATATCCACAATGCGAACAGTAAGTGCATCTCTCCAAGTAGTATCAGCCGAACATGTTGCATCAGATGACCAGAAGCGAATGCCTTGGTTTTTCACCACTGCCCAAACTTGTATCTCGATCAATGGGTCGGTTTCATCCAATCCATCATGAAACTCTGTTGGGTTCTTGATGCTGTCCATCGGTACAGGTCTGTTTGAAAGAGACTTAAACCATCCGTACTGCTCTGTTCCATCTAGCATTGCACGAAAGAAGGTAGCAACGGTTCCTGCATCGTAGAACTCATTGCTGTTTGTATCTACATTGAATGTTCCCAAAGCTGACTTGATAAGTGATATACGCTCACTCCCAAACTCATTTCTAAAGCTAGAAGCCTCTGAAAGTGTTGTTGAATCTATATCGTAGTAACATCGTGCTTTAAACACATCACACACGGCTATCATGCTCTTAGCTATTGTTACATCCTTTTCAAAATCAGGAACAGTGATGATGTCGGGCTTCATGTCAAATTCTGCTCGACACTGTTTTAATCTTTCGATTCCCTCTATCACGTTACCTTTCAGAACTGCTTCATCGTCTTCTGCTTCTATGGTAGAAATAATAACAGGTACAGTTGTCTGAAATCGGTTCTCCCATAAGTCCAGGTACTTCTCCCAGTTACCCCCAGATGTTGTAATCTTTGCTTTAAAATGCTCCAAAGCTTTCTTGGGGCTGTCAAACTGCCAAAGCTTTGCCTCTGTTGCTGCAACAAGTACTATTGCAACGGGAAACACCGATTTGATTTTTAAAAATTTTGGTGCATTGGAGCCACGCGTGGTAGTTAATCCTCTATTTATTGCCATATCTTCTCCTTATTATTTTGTTATATTTAGACTTACATCGTCTATTTGTCTAAAGCCATTATCATTTATGTAGACTCTTACAATATAACGACCCTCCATCAGAGCCGTAACCTCATGGGAAATAAGTAAAATATCTCCATCTATAATCTCTTTGCTTTTCACGCTCTCAAGAGAGGGATAGTTCAATATCTCATACTCCACTTCACATCGCTCAATGGGAATCAGCTCTCCTGTTACTTGTTCTCGATAGAGGAGCTTCATGGAAATCGTTTCACCCCTTACGATTTCTACTTTTTTTATTATTTTCACTCTTTCAAAACCTCCAGCGTTAGATTTCTTTTTTTAACATTAAGTGTCAAATCTCCACGAACAACCTCAATCGCTAAAACATTTTCTTTTTGTATCTCAACTTCAAAATTGACTCCCATAGTCTTAATTAAGGTTACCGTTACAGAGTCTAAAAAACCTTGGTCTTTCGATAGAACATCTAAAAGCATCTCGTAGTCAAGATTTACGGCACGTCCACGGAGCCTAGATATTAAAAACTCTAAGGTTTCACGCTTTGGTTTACTTAAAAGAGATTTTATGTTATTTTCACTACATTTTGCTTCATCTATCAAAAAAGAGAGAAGTTCTCTTTTTGGTAAGCCCAGTAATTCTCCTACTGTTTTATTTAAATACAACGACATAGCTCACCTCAACGGGAACCACAGAACAATCTAGTGGTTCCTTTTCAAAAGTTTCAAAACTAAAAAGAGAAAGTTTAAAGTTTTTGAAATCTACTTTATCTACTCTATCGTTTATACTTGCAGTCTCATCTAGCATGGTAAAGACTTCATACTCTCTATCATCTGGATTTTCAAAATTTATATTTTTTTCTCCAGTTTGAGTATTTATAACGATAGAGCCTACATCTCCACTTAGAATACCTACTGGCATCTCTATGGTTGCCCCTTCTGCTGATGCTTTTTTACCGTTTAAAAGTTCCAATATAGAAAACATATCAAGCTTTAAAGCCCACCAATGTGGCATATTGTATTTCTCAACATACCTATCTGAAAATATTTGATAAGTATTCCCCCAGCCTTCACGACTTGCTGTTGCTGTATCCGTTGTTCTTCTGTCTACCATTTCGGCTCTAACATCATATTCAGTCAAAACAGCCTTATCATTCACTTGTTTTCTGTAGTAATCCAGAGCATAAACAAGAGTAGCAGAACTGTTCACTTTAATAGCCTTTTTGAGTTCAACTAAATTCACAGAACTTAAATAATCTTCAAATAAAAATGACATAATTCTCCTTATAAAATTAACTGAACCCAAAGCCAAAAGGCTTTAGGGTTTGAGCAGAAAGGCTACAGTTCGTTACCATCATTATCATCAGCTGGTACTGTGTAAGCAATAACGGTTGAAACAGAAACATTCCCTGCCTCATCTGTCGCATTAACAACAATGTTACCATCTGCTGTAAGAGCATTATCGTTAACCACAGAGTAGTTACCAGCTGCATCTACTACCACAGTTTTTTCAGAGTTGTCGGTAAAGACTACTTTTACAGTGCTTCCAGCTTCTGCTGTACCACTTACAGTCACTATTCCAGCACCATCATCCGAAGCATTTGCTACAGGTGCATCAGGGGCAGTGTTATCTGCCTGAGTTTGACCAGCACCATCTCCAATAGTTGTCACATCTCCATCTACCTCGGTAAATGTTGCCGTAATAGCTGTAGGAGCATGAGAAATAGTAATAGAAACAACTACATTTTGAGTAGAACAATCTTTTAACTGTACTTTTGCTTCATCAAATTCCCATTCAGTATGATCACGAACCATTACCGAAACTAAGTTTTTAGAAACCTTAAGGTAAGAAGCTGTTACAGGTAAAGAGCCACTTGCAGTCACCTGCACATTGTATTCTGTCATTGCTCCAAAACCATATGGAGTTAAATCTACATCTACTTTACCAGTAGCCGAGTTAATAACTTTTTCAAAAGTATGGCTTCTCTCCATAGAGTTGAGTGTAGAGTAAAGAGTTCCTAACGCACCCACAATGGTAGCACCTGTAGAACCATCTGTCTGCAAATCAGTAATGGCTTGAAGTGTAGCCTGAATATCTGCATCAGACGTACTAGAAGCATTTGAAATGGCTAAAAGTCTTGAATCTAAATCATTCAGCTTCGTTTGAGCCTCTGAATTTAGTTCATTGGTGTTTGTTGCGATAAGATTCACATTCCCCATTAAACTAAGAAGTAATTCTCTCTTTGATTGTGTCAATGCCATTGGATCAAGCGTAATGACTTGATTTGCTAAAATATCAGCGTATGCCATTTATTTCCTTTGTAATAGTATTTTATAAACCGAAACAAGAGCAAAACGTCGGTTTAATGTTCTTTTTGCTCTTGTAAATATTTACAACTGGGATTACTCCCAGTTAATTGATTCTACTTCTTCTACACTGCTACAAGCATCTACAGCACCGTGTAAGAGCTGTTCTTTGTACCATGTTTTATAGAGAAATATATCTATAGCTCCAAGAGCCACATCGAACTCGGCTCCCGTGACCTCCACAAGACCCTCTTGAACTTTTATTTTTCCTTTGAAATCTTCCCACTCGATATCTTTGGATTTGGCTATGCGTTTACCAGTTTTCATGGCGTGGTCATATTTCTGCAAATCAAGAGGAGTGGAAAAAAATGTGTGACTTCCTACTTTTAATCCTTTGGCTCTTTCTGTTTTTTTTGCGTTTGTTATGTCTACTTTTTTATACATTTTAGAATTATTGAGACTTATTCTTTTCGGAAGTATCTTTTTCCCTTCTTTTTTTAAAATTTCAATTTCTTCAAAATGTCGATTCCCTAATTCCTTTGGAATTACAATATCTTCTATAAAATAATTCTTCTCATCCTCGAAAATTTCTTTTTCAACATCAATATTCATTTTTTGTTCTCCTAAATTTCTGCATCTGCTGTCCAACTTCTAAGAAGAAACTCTTCGTCTGTATTGTGTGTGTGTTCAAAACCAAATTCATTTTGAACATCATACGGATATCGTGGAGTTAAATTTAAGTTACAGGAGACAGTAGGAGCCACCCTCTTTTCAACTTTATAGGAAACTTGGATCTGACTATATGTTGTAGATCCAATATTTCGAGAGGCCCTAAGTCTCCGAAGATCATTATTCCTCTCATAAAATCGTTGACAAAGCAGAAGATCAAAGCCATATCCCTTACAGTAAAAATCTGTGGCAACACTCCCAAATTCCATTTTTATTTGAGTTATCATGGTTCCTGCATCCAATGAAAAATCTAAAAAAGAAGCATATATTCCTCCCAAATTATTTACATCCTCTGCAACAAATGTATGAGAGAATTTCTCCCAAGCATTTGACGAAAATTTAGAAGATCCATTCGCATCAGCATAATCAATAGAACATCCTCCTTTTAGCATAAAAGATACTGTTACTTCTCTACCGTTTATTAATTTTTCACCATCCTCTATATATTGTCTTATTGTTGTAGTAGCAGTTGATTTTAGTGCATATTTAGAGCCAATTGGAACATCGTTTTCCTCTCTTATTATCTCAGTTGCAGATGTATTTTTAAATCTGTCTGAGACATATCCTGCACTAGAAAAGCTAGTTCCTCTCTGCCAAACATTAAAATTTCCATTAATAACTAGATTATATTTTTGTGAAATTTGAGAAAGCGTATGATTCTCTATCCTTTTACTGTCAGGAGCAACAAAAACACCATTCAGTACGCTAACATCAAGGCTCCGAAGCCCACTAGCAACAGTTTCAACTATCTTCATCTGTAAGAGTCTCTATAAACTCATCCTCGGTTCCACCTTGGTTCTCTATAAGTTTTAGAGCATTGGGAACCATCTCCCTACTCTCTACACCTGCATCATCGACATAGACCAGTTCTATGTCTGCTGGAG
>Ga0256826_1001077_pt1 | contig 16928 bp, 19 predicted proteins | sample CV79metaG_FD_185975 | JGI IMG/M metagenome (GOLD analysis project Ga0256826, IMG submission 185975) | Hydrothermal vent microbial communities from East Pacific Rise, Pacific Ocean - CV79 | ecosystem: Environmental > Aquatic > Marine > Hydrothermal vents | place: Pacific Ocean: East Pacific Rise...
CTAAAAGAGCTACATTTAGTAAAATTAGTTCTGTAACCTCTATGCTAAAACCATAAATATCACCACTAAAACCACCATAACGCTTCATGAAGAAACTTTTTATGAGCCATAAAACTACAAGTGAAGCTATGATTAAAGAGATGTTTGAGAACATAAAAGTTAAAATGATTGAGTAAAACATAGCTATAACAACTTGAGTTTTTGTTAGTTCCTCTTTTGCTAAAGTTGCCATACCACTTGAGCTGATATATGGATAGTAGTAGATTGCTAAAACTGCATTGAGCCTTGAGAGCATTAAGATGATAGGGAGTAGGTATAGAGCATCTAAACTAGCTAGACTTGAAGCTTTTAAGATAAGAAAAGTTACAGAAAAAATCATACCCATTCCGCCAGTATTTGGATCTTTCATAACTTTTAGAGCTTTTTCTTTTTTTACATAAAGACCATCTATGGTGTCTGAGAATCCATCTAAATGTAAAGCTCCAGTTAAAAGAATCCATAATGAAAAAATAATTATAGCACTATGTAATTGGGTGAAATATGAAATTAAAAATAGATTTAAAAAGTAAAGAATACTACCAATTATAAAACCAACTAAGGGGTAAAACATAACTGCATAACCATTGATTCCTTTAAAAAAATCATGCACTTTGAAAAATGGTATGATGGTAAGCATTGAGATAGCTAGGGCAAAACCTTTTAGTATATTTTTCATTTTATTTTTGTACTTATTCCAGCAATATTGTGGTAAACCCCATCACATGAAGATGCAATAAGTTGTGCTATTTTTCCGCTGATGTTTATAAACTCACGTGCTAATTTGTTTTCAGGTAAAATGGAATTTCCAACATCATTTAAAACAAAAACTATAGTTTTATCTTGGGCTAGTATACTTTTTATCTCTTTAGTTATATCTTCAAAATTATAATCATGATAAAGCATATTGTTTATCCACATACTAACACACTCAACTAACACAACTCCATTTATGTTTGTTATGGCTTCATGAAGTTTTAAAGATTCTTCTATAGTTACAAAACTATTACTTCTATTTTTTTTATGTGCATTTATCTTTTCTTGCATCTCATCATCTATAAACTCAGTTGTAGCTAGGTAGATGGGTTTGTTTTTAGATAGTTTTAGTGTAAATTTTTCTGCATTTGCAGATTTACCACTTTTTACACCACCAATAAATAAAGTTTTTGTATTTTTCATAGTAAAATATTAGCTAATTTTTTTATAGATAAAGTCCATATCTATAAAATCTTTTATAAAATTTGTATAATTTTTTATGCTTTTATTTTTAAAATCTTTAAAATCATAACCTTTGTACTTAGGATTTATTTGTGAAAATAAACTATATCTAAACTCATCATTATCAAAAATACCATGTACAAAAGTACCGTAAAGATTTTTTCTTTTTTGTGAGCGTTTTTTTGCGATACCGTTGTGAATCTCATAACCATTACACATAAAGCTAAAAGTATTGTAAGTACCTTTTTTTACTATTTTATCTTTTTGAAAAACTATAGAGCCTTTAAATCTTGCAAAACCATTCACTTTGCTAAATCTTGACTCAATATTTTTTTTATCCACTATATCTTCAAACATCATCTCATAACCACCGCAAATTGCTACTATTATTTTAGTTTTATCATTTAGAAAACTTGAGAAATTATTTCTTTTAAGCCACATCAAATCATCTATAACTCTTTTACTTCCTGGTAAAATAATCACATCGCAAGTACTTAAATCTTTAGCATTTGAGATAAATGAGAGTTCCACTTCTTTATCTACTACAAGTGGTTCAAAATCTGTAAAATTACTAATATGAGGAAGTTTTATAACCCCAACTTTAATAATAGAGTTTTTTGTATCTTGCGTATAGTTCATGATAGACTGACTATCTTCAAAACCAAGGTTAAAAGGTTTGTATGGAACTACACCAAGTACTTTTAAATTAAACTTTTTTTCTATGATTTTACGACCCTCATCAAATAGACTCATATCTCCACGAAACTTATTTACAATTACTCCAATCACATTTTTTTTAAGTTTTTTAGGAAGTAAATTATAAACTCCATAGATAGAAGCAAAAACCCCACCACGCTCAATATCAGCTACTAAAATAATCTTTGTGTTAAACTCATCTGCTATAAAAATATTGGATAAATCTTTGCTCATGAGATTTAATTCAACTGGACTACCAGCACCCTCAGCAACTATGCATTCGTAATCTTTTTTCAAATTTTTAAATGCTTTTTTTACTATTGGTTGGAGCTTTTTTATATTGCGGTAGTACTCCCAAATATCGGTATTTGCTATGCTTTTGCCATTAACAATCATGTGGGCTTTGTTTTTACCACCAGATTTTAGTAAAATTGGGTTCATATTAGGTGTAGTTTTTAGTCCAATTGCCTCTGCTGCAAAATATTGAGGGATGGCTATCTCACCACCTATATCTGTTACTTGTGAGTTGTTTGATACATTTTGAGCTTTAAATGGAGCTACTCTAACGCCTCTCTCATGAAGCAGATAAGTTATAGCAAAAGAGAGTGTTGATTTTCCAGCATCACTACTTGTTCCAAAAATACTAAGTGATTTCATCAAATCTCCACATCATCCCAAAATTCATCAAAATCCAAGTTTGTCATAGCATTTTCATCTTCTAAACTTTTTTCTAAAAGCTTTTTTTTCTCTTTTTCAAAATAATCCTCTAAAGCTTCATTCATCATTTTAGAAAAATCTTTTTTAAGTATCTCAGAAAAGTTTTGTAAATTTTCAAGATTATCAGAGTTTATAGTGATATTTTCTTTTTTCATGGGTGAATTATATCTTAATCTTTTGTAGTAAAATAAAATAAATTATGCTAAAATTATTTTATGAATACTAAAAATGAAATATTAGATTTTTTAACAATAAATCATCAGTATATAATTGATAAATACCATATCACAAAGTTAGGTTTGTTTGGCTCGTTCGCAAGAGATGAACAAAATAAAGATAGTGATGTTGATTTATTAATAGAGATTAAGGAAGGTACTAAAAATATTCATGATTTAAAAATTGCCTTAAATCTCTATCTATCAAAAGCTTTTGATAGAAGTGTTGATCTAGCTAGAGAAAAATATCTTAAACCTCATGCAAAAGAGTATATATTAAAAGATACTATATATGTTAGATAGTGAAAAAATTGAATTATTTACACTTATTGAATCTATAAACAAAATAAAATTATATTCACAAGAATTTTTAAATGCTGATGATTTTTATCATGATGAAAAAAGTTTTGATGCATCAATGATGCAGTTCATTATTATTGGTGAATCTATATCAAGATTAGATGAAGATTTTAAAAATATACATAGTAATATACCTTGGCAAAAAATTAAAAATTTTAGAAATATTATTGCTCATGATTATTTTGGAATAGATGCAGATGAGATATGGGATATAATTCAAAATAAGCTCTTACCATTAAAAGAAGATATTGAGAATCTAAAATAAACAAAATATTAATAAAAATAAAACTATAACAATATCAATTTTTTTTCTCATTTGTAAAGCTTTTTTTACATCATTACTGTTTATCTCTTCTCTTGCATTACCAAAAAATGGTTTTTTCTTTACCGCTCCAAAATATGAAGTATCACCACCTAGTTTTATTCCAAGACTTTGTGCCATAGCAGTTATGGGATGTCCAGCGTTTGGTGATTCATGTTTTGTAGCATTTTTGTAAAAAGCAAAGATATTTTTTTGTTTATTGATTATCATGATTAAAATAGCTGTTATTCTCGATGGTATAAAGTTTAAAATATCATCAAGTTTTGCTGCAACTTTGCCAAATTTCTCATATCTTGCATTTTTATATCCTACCATTGAGTCCATAGTATTTACAGCTTTATATAAAACAATACCAAAAAGACCAAAAAAACTAAGGTAAAAAAGTGGGGCAATAACTCCGTCACTTAGATTTTCCCCATAAGTTTCAATACTGGCCTTGTAAATATCACTATCACTCATGTTTTTTGTGTCACGACTAACAAGCATCGATATAGCCTCTTTTTTATCTTTAGTATATAAAATATTTTGTACAGAGTCATGAAGCATTTTATGGGCTAAAAACATGGATGATAGGATAGCAGTTATGATTATGTTTAGTATATTATTTAATTCGTTTAGGTAAAGAATAATACTAACAGATACAAAACTAACCATAGCAATTACAAATATAACAAGAAAAAAACCACGTAAAACACTATCTTTATAAAACTTATCTTCAAAAAACTCTATAAGCTCACCCATATAAATAACGGGATGTTTTATAAATGAAAATTCACCAAAGAATTTATCAATAATATATGCCAATAAACTAACGCAAGTCATAAAGTGCCTTTTTTAGTTTGTTATGTTTGTTAGTATCTTTAACCCCAAAACGAAGATAATTATTATCTAAAAAATCAAAACTCTCACAAGTTCGTATAAGTATCTTTTTTTTAAGTAGTTTTTTAAAAATCTGTCGTGCAATTTTACTTTTAGTTAGATAAAAATTACTATCACTTTTATATATTTTACTAAATACTTTAGAATCTTTTAAAATCTTATAAAGTTGTTTCTTTTGTTTTTTATGAAGTTGTTTTGTTTTTTTAGCAAACTTTTTATCTTTTAGTCTTTTTTTCAAGAATTGAGCATCAAAAGATGAAATATTCCATAAAGGGATTTTAAAGTCCTTTAAATTACTTTTATGGGAAAAAATAGCACCAATTCTTACTCCTGCGCATGAATTAAACTTAGAAAATGATTGGATTATATATAGTTTTTTATAGTTTTTTATTTGATTTCTCAAAGATTTTAAATTTTCAAACTCTAAAAATGACTCATCTATGATAATTGTACAGTTTTTGCTTTTCCATATCTCAAATAATTTTTTTAAATCATAGTATTTTCCATCGGGAGTTGATGGGTTTACAAAAACAACTGTTGAGTTCTTTTTTACTTTTTCATCTATGTTTTTAAATCTATTTATTTTTATGATTTTTACATCTTTTTGTATTGCTTTTTCATACTCACCATAAAGTGGTGCATATAGATAAACTCTCTTTTGTTTTAGTACTTTAAAAAGTTCAAATATTGCAGAACTTGCACCATTGAAAAGAGCTATTTTAGATGATTTTATTTTGTACTTTTTTGAGATAGCTGTCTTTAAATAAGTATAACTGTTATCAGCATATTTAACTAACATAGAGTTTGTTAGTTTTATATCTACTTTTGGTGAGTAAAGATTTATGTTTGATGAAAAATCAACTATGTCATCTGCAGAACAATTTAACTTGTTTGCGTATTTGTATATATTTGCACCATGTTTCATAGTAACTCTTTTGCTTTTTTTGTATTTTTATAACTTAGTATTCTTTTTAGAGCGTAAAAAGAACTAGCTATATGAAGATGTTTTAATAACTCTTCTTTATTTAATTTTTTAGGTGAGTGCTGATTGTAAGTGTTTAAAAACAGATTTATAAAATAAAAATTATGTTTTTTCGCATCAAAACTAACTAGTGCTACAGCTATATCAAAATAAAAACTACCATTATCCCCATCTATAAAATCAAAAATACCAAGTTTATGGGTATCAAAAACTGTGTTATCCTTAAAAATATCTCCATGAATAAAACCATCATTTTTAGGCTTGTAGCTTTTTAAAAACTCTAATTTTTTATAGTAAAGAAAAAAGTTATCTTTTGTAAATTTTAAGGCTTTTGAAATCTCGTCTTTTTGGGGGTAGCCTTTAGTTTTATCATAAGTTATGGAGTGTAATTTTGCTAAAAATCTAGCAAGTGCTTGAATATGATAAATTTTTACAACTTTAGGCTCATTACCTCTTAGTTTTTCATATAAAAACCATTCATTTTTACTTTCTAGAAGTGTGGGTACATTTAAACCAGCATTTTTAAGTTTTTTTAATAATTTGGTATCTTTTTTAATTCGATCTTCTATATCACGCTCATACTTTTTTAAAATATATTCACGATTCTTTGTGATAGCTATGTAGGTTGTATCAACTATGCCTGAAGTTGTTGGTACTAACTTTATAAAATTAAAAGATACAAAAAGTTTATTTACTTCATGTAGTGTTATTTTTGTTTTTACTGCCATCTATTTTTTAGCACACACTCATCTAAAGTTTTTTCATCATTCCATTTTAGTGTTTTTAACTCTGGTTCATCATAAAATTTATCTACATATCCAAGTGCAAGATAGGCTATGAGTTTAGTGTTTTTTGGAGCATTGAGAGTTTTTAGCACTTTTTTCTCATCAAGTATGCTAATCCAACCAAGACCAATTCCTAAAGCCCTTGCCATTAACCACATATTTTGTACAGCACAAACCACGCTGTACTCACCCATCTTTTTTTGACTAGTCATTCCCAGTACTGCTTCATCATCATACTCATAAAAAACTGCAATATTTAAAGGAGCTTCCATAATTCCCTCAAGCTTTAAATCTTCATAAGTTTTTTTATTTTTAAAAATTTTCTTCGCTTTTTCATTTTCTATATCAAAATTTTCTCGTAACTCTTTTTTGATAGATTCATCATCTATAAGTATAAACTTCCAAGGTTGGCTATAACCAACAGATGGAGCATGAGAAGCACTTAAGAGTATTTTTTCTAAATCATCTTTAGGTATCTTTTTGTCTAAAAAGTTATGCCCACGTACATCTCTTCTTGAGTAAATTATATCCTGAAGTATTTGAATTTGCTCTTTGTTAAACTTCATGTAAATCACATTCATTCATAATTTTTTTCCAGTCTAAATCAAAATGTTTTTTTATAAAGTGCTTATGGTGTGGTACGCTACATGAGGAGCAATTATGATGAATAACATCACCTGATTTTATTTTACTTCCATTGTTAATGTCACATTTGCTAAGTATTGTACTATCGTTGTATTTATCAAGTCCATCATCATTAAAACGAAAGTGAGGACAGGCACAAAGATAGCAATTTAACTCTTTCATCTCATGACATTTCTTGTTTTTAGCATAAAGTGGACAAAAATCATTTTCTTTTTGTACCATGTTATTAAACTCAAAATATTCTATAATCTCATCTTCATTAAAGCCCTGTTTTACAAGCTTATCGACAATAGTTTTATGCTTAAATGCGTGTTTATTAAACCAAGTTGTGTAACTCATATATAGTTCTTTGTGTTAGAAATTAAAAGAATTATACCAATAAATAGAATATAAAATGTTTTTATTGTAAAATGTTTTTATAAAATAAGAAAATAAATACTTAAGGATAATTATTATGCATATAGAAGCAGGTGTAGTAGATGGAGCAAAAATGCTTTTAAGTTATGGAACAGCAGCAGGGGTAGCAGGTGCTACAGCAAAAGTTGCTTGGGAAAATATTAAAGAAAATGGACTAATCTCTTTAGTTTTAAAAAGTATAATTGCTACAATCGTAGTATTTTTTTGTTTTGAAGTACTTCCTCATTACCCAATAGGTGTGAGCGAGGTTCACCTTATCTTAGGTACAACAATATTTTTAGTTTTTGGTTTAGCTCCAGCAGCTATTGGTTTATCTTTGGGACTTCTTATTCAAGGTTTGTTTTTTGCACAGTTTGACTTACCTCAGTATGGCATAAATGTTACAACACTATTAGCTAGTATGTTTATGTTAAATATTGCAGTTAAAAAAATAGTACCTGCAGGTACAGCATATAAAGACATAAGTTACGCTCAAATGTTAAAAATGTCTATTGTTTGGGAAGGTGCTGTTGTTTCATGGGTAGCTTTTTGGGCATTTTACGGACAAGGTTTTGGTGTTGAAAATTTAGCAAATGTATTTACTTTTGGTGGAGCATATATGGGTGTTGTAATTATTGAACCACTTGTAGATATTGCAGTTTTAACAGCAGTAAAAGCGTTTAACAAAACAAACGAATGTGCTTTTCTTTTTGATAAGAAACTTTGTAAAGCGTAATTCATATATTTTATGTTATAATTGCACTTGTAATAATACAATGATTTAAGAGAGTGACTCTCTCTTTGCACTGAAGCCTAATCACTATTTTGTGATTAGGCTTTTTTTTTGGCAATTTTTTTGTGGGTAGTGTTGGGTGGGAGTGCTATAGCAAAGGGATAACTTTTGTATAAAGTCATTGTATTATTGTTAATTCTTGGTTATTTAATCAAGTTATATTAACATATAGAGAGGACTCGTCATCCTCTCTTATAACCCCAATTTCTTAATCTCAACCTCAATATTATCCCTAAAAATCTTTCTAACTTCATCTTGCTCAATTAAGTTAAATTTTTCACTTTCCTTTAAAGATGCGACTATAAATGAGTCACAATACTCACCAATCTCATCACAAATCTCTCTCATATCTTTAAAGTAGTGGTTACCACTCACAAGTAGCATAGGGACAACTTGAACTTTTAAGTTTGGATTTTTTTCTACTCTTTTTAGTATCTCTTTTTTTATTGCATCTTTAACTGCATAAAAAGGAAATTCACCCTCTAGAGAGCAAGTAAGATTGTTTTCATTTATCATCTTTAAAAAATCAGATGTGTAAGAAACTGACTCTAAACCACCAAGATTTAAAACAGGTACACCATGAATAACATATAGGTTAATAATATCTTCATGAGATTTTCTTATGGTTTCATCTAAATTTTTCAAATAAAGTGAAGTTTCTTTTGTTTTGTGTAAAAGTGGGTTTGTGTAGCGAATGTTTGCAAGTGAAAAGTTTTGAAAACCCTTAACCATGCGTATAAGTACTTCATGCTCATCTGTTGGAAAGATATTTACACTCACAACTATGTAACGCTTGTAACCCTCCATGTCCACATCAGCCATAACTTGAGGAAGATTTTTGTAAACTTTTTTCTCTTTTGCTAACTCTTTGATGACCATTTTAGAAGAAAATGCTGTAAATACAGGAATATCTTTAAAATTTGATTTTATATATTCCTCAAATTCAAAATATTTTTTTTGCTCTATTACTGAACCAAAACATGATAATATAATGGCTGTACCTTTGCTGTAGTGTCTGTATCTTTTCATAATTATCCAATTTTTTTTTGGTATTTTAGCAGGATTTTGTTCTAATTGTATTTTAGGGCTTAAATTATGCTATTATGAGAATAAAAATGGAACTATATATATGTCATTTGAAAAACTTGGATTATCCAAACTACTACTAAAAGCGATTAAAGAACAAGGCTATACTAAGCCAACACCTATTCAGGCTCAGGCTATCCCCGTAATCTTGCAAAGAAAAGATATTTTAGCTGGTGCGCAAACTGGTACCGGTAAAACAGCTGGATTTACTTTACCACTTTTAGAGTTACTATCTCGTGCAAAACCTACAAAAGGTAAGCATAAACCAAAAGCATTGATTTTAACACCTACGAGAGAGTTGGCTGCTCAAGTTGGTGAGAGTGTTGAGTTATATGGAAAACATCTTCCCTTTAAATCAACTATAATTTTTGGTGGTGTAAAAATCAATCCTCAGATAACTAAACTTAGACAAGGTGTAGATATTATTATTGCTACACCAGGTCGCTTACTTGATCATATGTCACAAAAAACTGTTGATTTACGCTCTGTTGATTTTCTCATTTTGGATGAAGCAGATAGAATGCTTGATATGGGTTTCATAAATGATATTAAAAAAGTTTTAGCAGTACTACCAAAAGAAAAACAAACATTACTATTTTCAGCTACTTACTCAAATGATATTAAAAAGTTATCCAATACTTTACTAAAATCACCAACACTCATAGAAGTTGCTCGTCAAAATACAGCAAGTGAAAGTGTTAAACAAGCTGTGTATCATGTGGATAAAGTTAGAAAAAGAGAACTTTTAACTCATCTAATAACTGAGGGGAAATGGAAACAAATTTTAGTTTTTACTCGTACAAAACATGGAGCAAATCGTCTTAGTGGACAACTTGATAAAGATGGAATACCAGCAGTTGCAATTCATGGAAATAAAAGCCAAAATGCTAGAACAAAAGCTCTGGCTGATTTTAAAAAGGGCGAGGTAAGAGTCCTAGTTGCTACAGATATAGCAGCCCGTGGAATAGATATAGATCAACTCCCTCATGTAGTAAATTATGAACTTCCAAATGTTAGTGAAGATTATGTTCATCGTATTGGGCGTACAGGACGAGCTGGAAATGAGGGTGAGGCAATAAGTCTTGTTTGTGTAGATGAACATGAATACTTGGTAAATATTGAAAAACTTATAAAAAAAGATATACCAAAAGTTTGGCTAAAAGGTTTTAAACCTGATCCAAGCATAAAAGCAGAGCCAATTAAGCAAGGTGGAGGAAGAGGTAAGGGTGGTAATTCTAGAAATAGACCTCGCAATAAAGTAAACTCTAATACTTCAAGAAACTCTTCTAGCAGAAATAGAAATAGATAGTGTATAATTTTACAATTAATTTAATATGGAACTAAAAAATATGAAAGCAATAGCACTTTTTTCTGGTGGATTAGACTCAACATTAGCAATAAAACTCATAATAGATCAAGGCATAGAAGTCTTAGCCGTAAATATAAATACTGGTTTTGGAAGTACAAAAGATAGACTAGAACATATGCAAAGTATGTGTAAACAAGTTGGTGCAGAGCTTAGGATTATTGATATTCAAAGTGAGTATCTCCAAGATGTACTTTTTGATCCTAAATATGGATATGGTAAAAATTTTAATCCTTGTATTGATTGTCATGCAAAAATGTTTACAGTTGCAAAACGGATTATGGAAGATGAAGGTGCATCATTTTTGATAAGTGGTGAGGTTATGGGTCAGCGTCCAATGAGTCAAAATAAAGAGGCACTTCAAACAGTTTTAAATGCCTCAAATTGTGATGGTTTGCTTCTTCGTCCAATGTCTGCACTTGCTCTAAAGCCAACTATAGCAGAATTAAATGGTTGGGTAGATAGAGAGAAATTAGAAGGTATTACAGGAAGAAGCCGTGATAGACAGCTAGAACTTGTAAAAGAGATAGGACTTGAAGATTTTGAAAGCCCAGGTGGTGGTTGTCTTTTAACTGATGAAAATTTTGGTAAAAAGATGTTTGATTTTATAAAATATGATAAATTTGAAGTAAAAGATATCCCTATTATGAAGTTTGGTCGTCATTTTCGTCTTAGTGAGGGAGCAAAACTTGTAGTTGGACGAAATCAAGAGGAAAATGGTTATTTACAAGATATAGATAACGATAAGTTTTGTCATGTAAAAACTGTTGGTTTGCCTGGTCCACATGCAATGCTTAGCAAAAATGCATCTATTTCTGATAAAGAATTAGCTACTAAGATAATTTTAACTTATTGTAAAACACATGAAGATGAAAAATATACACTTTCTTATGATGGTGAGGAAGTTTTTGGTTCACCATTTAGCTCAAGAGAAGATATAAAACCATATACAATATTATAATTTTACAAATTTTTAGATATACTTTGTGCAAATTTAACTATAAAGGCATAGACTATGGCAGGTATACATTTTGGATTTGACAATTTTAAACAACTTCTTGATTTAAACATAGGTATTGCACAAAGACTTGATGAAAATCGTGCTGAGAGTTTTACTATTTTGTATTGTAGTTTCGCTGATATATCACCAGAAATTATAGATAGTTGCTTAGAAGAGATTCTTCGTAATTCAGATGCAATTGTAAATCATGAGAGTGATTACTTTTTTGTGCTTCCGTATACAGATAAGTATGGTGCAGAAATAGTTAAAAAAATGTTTGATGAATTTTTTGCAAAGTTTTTAAACTCATTTTTAATTTCATATCCAGTTGATGGTGAAAATACAGAAGATTTACTTGGAACTATGCAAGATAGTGTTAGTACATTTTTTAAAGATGATTTAGTTTGTTTAGATCGTTTTGCTAAAGCTATTTAGCAGTTTTTAACTTTTTATAATAAGAAACAGCGTCACTGATACGCTGTTCTTTATAAAGCTTTTTATCACATATATATCTACATTTTATTTTTTTATTTTCACTTGCTTTTTTGTTTTCTTCACTCTTTTTTGTTTCATAAGCACTAGTATCAAAGTAGTTTGACTTTGGAGATTCAAATGGCGAGAATGCTAAAAGTAAAATAGGTATAAATAAAATAAATATCTTCATGATGAAATTATATCTATTTTAAATAAATAAATATTGGAATACATTATGCTTTGTTATTAAAAAACCTTAAGTGTGGTTATTAAATAAAGGAGCTAAAATGATCTCATTAGATGTAAAAAGTGAAGCTAAAGGTACGTCATCGTCACCTTTAAGTTTACAAACTCCAAGTGATGAACCAGTTGTCTCATTTTCTGATCTTTTAAGAGGTGTTAGTGATAAGAAAGATGGTAAGATTGTTCAAAATGGCTCGTTACTTCTTGCTTTAGGAAGTGATGAAAAAGATACAAAAAACTCAAAAGATGGTATGAAAGTAGATACTCTTTTAACACTTTTAAAAACCGAAGAGACTTCAGATATTTTAGTAGATGATGAAGTTTTAGAGTTGAATCCAAAATTAGCAGAATTATTAAACCCTAAAGAACTTAAAAATTTAGTAAGTGATGCTAAAAACTATCTAAAACAAAAGATAGAAGCTAGTGATGATTACAAACTTGCACAAGTAAAAGAGCTACCTAAAACCATAAAAGGTTTGGTTTCTATGGCAAAAAAACTAAATATTGATGTTAGTAAAATAAGCATAGAAGAAGTGGAAGTAAAACAGCCTTTAGAAAATATGATAAAAGTAAAACCAAATAAAATGAAACAAGTTTTACAAGAAAAAGATACCCCAAGTTCAAAACCAACAGAGCTAAAAGATTCACCAATAAAGCAGATTTTACAAGATACAAATGTAGAAGCTGATGTAGATGTGAGAGACTTAAAACCAAAAGAGATTAAAACTGAAGCTAAAGTAGAAGTGAAATCTGAGATTAAAACAGAAGCTAAAGTAGAAGTAAAACCTGAGATAAAAACAGAAGTAAAAGCTGAGGTAAAACTTGAAGCAAAAACAGAAATAAAATCTGTTTTAAAGCCTGAAACAAAAACAGAAGTAAAGCCTGAAATAAAGTTAGATACTACTCCAAAAGAAGTTTTAAGTAATGAAAAAGTATCTCAAAATACTTCACAGTTAAAATCTATGCCTTTGTTTAAAGCTCAAGCTGAATCTACTAGTACTGAACAAATTGTTCAAGTAAAAACAAATGTAGCACCACTTATGGTAAATAATAAAACAGCTAAAGATAAATCAGATGAAACTTTAAAGCTACTTCTTCGTGGAGAAAAACCATCAATGAGTAGTAATTTAACTGCTGATTTTTCAGTAGCTACAGCAAAAGTTATAGCACCAAGTGCCGTGACAGATGTAAAAAAATCTTTAGATCAATTACTTCATGGAGAAGACTTGTCAGATAAAGATACAAATCTATCAAGTATTGAAACTTTAAGTACGCATAAAGCAGATAGTTTTGAAGTTAAACTAAATGAAGCAAAACAGATGATTAAATATCTTTCAAATGATGTGAAAACTGCAATAGAGGATTATAAATCACCATTTACAAGAATTAAGGTTCAATTAAATCCACAAAAACTTGGTGAAGTTGATTTAACTATAGTTCAGCGTGGTAAAAATCTTCATGTAAATATTAGCTCAAATACAACAGCAGTTAGTGCATTAGCAGCAAATGTTAATGAGCTAAAAGTACAACTTGCAAATAATGGAATAAATAATGCTTCATTAAACTTTAATAACAACTCTCAAGATAATGCTCAAAATGCTTCACAGCAACAGCGAAATCCTCAACAAGAGAAACAAGCTGAGCAAGAGTATAACTTTTTTGAAAAAGAGGAAACAAATGAAGAGGTTTTAAGTAGCCTTGAAATTGTTGTACCTCAATATGGATAAGTCTTAAAAGACTAACTTTAGTCGCCACAGCGGCACTAGCGAAGTAAAAGGATAAATCATGGCAATCAATTCAATTGGGCAAAATGCAGCACTACACCCAGATAAAACAACTGCACAAACAGTAAAAGATAAAACAGCCTTAGGTAAAGATGACTTTATGACTCTTCTTTTAGTTGAGCTTCAGCATCAAGATCCAACAGAACCTATGGATTCTGATAAAATTTTATCACAAACTTCTCAGTTGGCTGGTTTAGAAGCATCTGATAATACCAATAAAGCTTTAGCAGACTTGGCACTATCACTTGGCTCAGCTAATCAATTTTCAACTATTTCCGCTATTGGTAAAACAGCAGATTTAGGAAGCAATGCTATCACTTATAGTGAGGGTTCAGCTAGTACTTTTGAGGTTTATTTTCCATCAGATATTCAGCAAGGTAGTGTTCAAGTAATGGATAGTACAGGATCTACGGTTCGTACTCTTGATGTTGGTACAAATAAATCTGGTGTTTATCAGTTTGAATGGAATGGTTTAGATAACAGTGGTAATCCAGCTGAAGAAGGTCTCTACTATATATCCGCAGCATATACAGATCCTGATGGAAATGCCCTTGAAACAAGATTAGGTGCTTATCCTATAGAATCAGTAAAATTTGATGGTGGAAAAACTTTAGTAAAAGTTGGTTCATCTTATGTACCATTAGAAGATATTAAAGAAGTTTATTAAAGGAGTTTATCATGATGACTCAAGCTTTTTATACAGGACTTAGTGGATTAAAATCAAATCAACAAGCTATAGATGTTATATCTGATAACTTGGCGAATGTTAGTACTATTGGTTTTCGTGCTTATTATAGTGAATTTTCAAATATATTTGAAGAGGGTATAAATACTGATTCTGGTGGATCTTCATTAAATAATACGGTAGGAATAGGTTCAAAACTAAATGATATCGTTATGGATGAAAGTCAAGGTGTATTTCAACTTACTCCAAGTAGTACAGACTTAGCAATACTTGGGGATGGTTGGTTTGGTATTGAAGCTGGTAAAACAGATTATTATACACGAGATGGTAGTTTTACTTTTGATTCTAATCGTGATTTAGTAACGCAAGATGGATTGTTTGTTTTAGGTACTATGGGTGATAATACTACAGATGGAGTATTGACAAAACAATTACATAGCATACCTTTAGGTGAGGTAGAAAAACAAGAAAGATTATCTTTTCCAAAAGAGTTGCATTTTCCACCAATTGCTACAACAGAAGCAACTTTTAGTGGAAATTTACCATTAGCTGAAAATGTAGTAGCAGTAAGTGCGCCGATTATAAACTCTAGTGGAATACAAAATAGTCTAAGATTAGAATTTACAAAGAGTGAGCCACAGGTTTCACCTGGTGTACAGTGGGATGTAGTATCAACTACCCAAACAAGAGATGGTGAAACTATATATGATACTCAAAGCGGAGTAGTCGCTTTTAGTGAAAATGGTGCATTACTTTCAAATACTCTTGGTTCAATAAGCAACGAGGGTTCACCAATTAGTTTAAATTTGGGTACTGATTTTAATGGAATTATATCTATAGATGCACCATCTTCTTTAACTAGTTCTTCAGATGGCTTACAAGATGGTGAGTTAGTTGGTTATGATATAAATATTAATGGTGAAGTTATAGCTACTTTTACAAATGGTCAACAAAGTAATGTTGGAACAGTCGCTGTTTTTCATTTTGCAAATGATAGGGGACTAGATAGGATTACTGGAGCTAAATTTGTACAAAGTAACAATAGTGGAAAAGCTTTTTTTGAAAAAGATAAAGATGGTAATAATATAACGGGTAGTTCTTTAACAAATAACAAACTTGAGGGTTCAAATGTAAGACTAGAAGCTGGATTAACAGACCTCATTATCTACCAACGCTCTTATGATGCCAACTCAAAGTCAATAACTACTGCAGATCAAATGCTTCAAAAAGCTCTAAGTATGGATGCATAAGACTTCTTAAAACTTGGAACACTAAATGCTATATATCTTATACTAAGAAACGATATAAACTTTAAGAAAACCTCTTTAAAGTTTATTAATTTAAAGGATAAGATATGTTGAAATCATTATATTCCGGTGTTTCCGGACTACAATCGCATCAAGTTGCGATGGATATAGAATCAAATAATATTGCAAATGTTAACACTGTTGGTTTTAAATACTCACGTGCTAACTTCTCAAACCTTTTAGCTCAAACAAAATCAATAGCAACTGCTCCTCAGGGTGAACTTGGTGGTAAAAATCCTGTGCAAGTAGGACTAGGTTCAACTGTTGCTTCAGCTACTACAATTTATGCTCAAGGAAGTATTCAAAATTCAGATAAAAATACAGATGTAGCAATTCAGGGTGATGGATTTTTCATAGTATCCCCAGATAGTGGAAATACCTATAAATACACTCGTGCAGGAGATTTTAAATTTGATGCAGATGGTAACTTTGTTGATAACAATGGTTTTATTACTCAGGGTTGGTTAAGAGATCCAATTACTAAAAAAGTAGATTCTACTGCACCGATTAAAAATATCAATATACCACCTGGACTTACAACGCCAGCATCTCCAACAGCTGAAGTAACATTAAAAGCAAATCTTAACTCAGGTCCATTAGTCGAGAGTTTTTTACCAGTATACACATTGGCATCAGATGCTACAACAGTAGAACCTGCTGCAAAAGATGCAAATAGTACTGCTGTAGATTCTGGTAACCTTGGAGTAATGTTTAATGAAGCAGGAAAAGCTTTTTCTCTCCAACCAAATCAAGGTTTCTGGGCATCTTATAAAAATGCTTCGTACGAATCACCAGATGATGTTGAAGGAACAAATGACTTAGATATAACATTTACTATAGATACTGAATTGGGAGTAGCAGGGAATGCAGTAAATATTGCAGTTGCTGCTACTGGTGTAGCAGCTGATGATGCGAATGCTTATGTTGCAGCTATAAATA
>Ga0256826_1001078_pt1 | contig 16909 bp, 14 predicted proteins | sample CV79metaG_FD_185975 | JGI IMG/M metagenome (GOLD analysis project Ga0256826, IMG submission 185975) | Hydrothermal vent microbial communities from East Pacific Rise, Pacific Ocean - CV79 | ecosystem: Environmental > Aquatic > Marine > Hydrothermal vents | place: Pacific Ocean: East Pacific Rise...
CTCCCGTTGTTCCAACAGGACAAACAGCATTCATACCGTTGTTTATCTGGCGTTTGATAAGTGCAGCATAAGTCTGCTCGTCTAGTTTTCCATTTTTAAATGGTGTGATAAGTGCAGTTGAAGAACCGGTAACTAAATCCATATAATACCTCGTACATAAGTTTCTAAAATGTGCGCAATTATATCAAATCACTCTTAAAGTTTATTTTTAAGCATATCTCATTATACAAGATGTGAATTTTTTGGAACCACACTCGAGACAACTTGTTTGTTTTCTATTTTTAAAATCCTATCACAAAGAGGTAACATAGATTCATCATGTGTTACCATGATGACTGCTACATCTTGCTCTATAGCGATGCGTTTAAGCATTTTTACAACTCCTACAGAGCGTTCCATATCAAGTGCTGCTGTTGGTTCATCAGCTAGTATAATTTCAGGAGAGTTTGCTAGAGCTCTAGCAATAGCAACTCTTTGATTCTGCCCACCTGAGAGTTCTGAGGGTTTTGAGTAGGCTTTTTCACCGATGTCAAAGTACTCTAAAAGCTCCATGGCTTTTTTTTCAGACTCCTTTGTACTCAGTCCATTTGTTTGAGGTACTAAGGTGACATTTTCTATAACATTTAAAAAAGGAATGAGATAGTGTGCTTGAAAGATAAAACCAATCTTTTCACGTCTTATCTTTCGTGTCTCTTTTGTAAGCCACTTGTTTTCATAGACTTTTTCATCACCTAGCCAAATAGTACCACTTGTAGGCTCTTCAACACATCCTATCATCATAAGAAGTGTTGTCTTTCCTGCCCCACTTGGAGCGATGAGTGCTACGAGTTCACCCTTGTTTACCTCAAAAGAAGCACCATCTATAACATCTACACGACTATCACCACTTCCAAAACTCTTCACAAGGTTTTGGACTTTTATACTCTGTTTTTTACTCATTTTAACCACCTATCGCTGCTGCAGGATCTGCACTTATTACTTTTTTTACACCTATAAACGAAGAGAGAATAGATGCAATGATAACGACTATAAAAAGCATCCAAGCATCAGGAAGCTCTAAAACAACTCTTTTTGGAAACTTTGTATATATGAGATGAGAAAAAGCATTTCCAAATATAAACGCTAAAAAGCCTAAAAGAAGTGTCTCCTGAACAATCATCTTAATGATAATGCTATTTGGAATCCCAATAAGCTTCATGATGGAAATCTCTTTCATCTTCTCTAATGTCATAGTGTAGATAATAAGTGCGATAATTATTGTTGAGACTATTACTAATATGGCTGTAAATAGACCTATCTGTTTAGAGGCTCTCTCTATAAGATTTTTAGTAAGTATATCTTTTTGCTCTGCACCCGTATAGACACTCTTATGTTTCCATCTTTTAATACTTGCTGCCACTTTGTCAACATCATAGCCACTTTTTATAGTCGCTACAATAGTGTTTACCATATGAGAATCTCCACCTTTGAGACCTCTTGCTCTATCATTTCGTATACGTGCATTTGAGTAGAGGAACTGTAACTCTTGAGCATCTTTTAGGCTTATGTATATAAGTGGGTCACCACCTGATGAAACAGTCCCGTGTGTGATACCTACAACCTTGTAAATATTTCTTCCTAAGTTCATACTCTCACCGAGTTCAAAACCAAGGTTATCACTAACAACAACCTCATAGTGTGAACGCTTTAAACCACATCCCTCAACAAGTCTCTCTTTACTAATGGCATCTATATCACCAAAAGGATCAAATCCAACAGCAACAACTCGAAGAGGTTTTGTTCTTGTTGGAATCTGAATATTTTGAAAAGTAAGTGCTGCTGTTTTATCTACTCCATCTATAGCTCGAAGAGTGTTCTTAAGGTCTTCTGGTACCCGTGATGCATCTGCAAATGGTCCAAGAGTATTCTCTTGGACCACCCACACATCTACACTTAGGTCTTTAAGGAGAGCCTCTGCATCCACTAGCATTCCACGATAAACGCCAATCATTATAAGCACAATCCCAAGAAGCATACCTACACCCATAGCTGTAACAATGAATTTTCCAAGAGTATGCGAGATGTCTTTTTTTGCTAAATTAATCATTAGTGTACTCTTGAACCCTCAGAGAGAGTTTTTCTGTTTTTTGCTGGAACTATAAGAGTATCTGAACTGCTCAGACCTGAAACAGCAACAGTTTTGCCATTTCTAGCTAGCACTTTTACCTCTGTATAGTGTGCTTTATTATCTTTTAAAATCCAAACGCCACTTTTCTCATCTTTATGAACAAGAGTATCTGCCGGAATTTTTATGATATTTTTGAGTTTTTGAGTTGCTATTTCTACTTCTGCTTGTTCGTTGATGTAAAATGGAAGAGGAAGATTTTCAAACATCACATCTACTTCTCTCTCACCTGTAACTCCATCACTCTGTGGAACTATACGACTTACATAACCTTTATAAGTTATATCAGATTTTGAACGAAGTCTAATAGTCGCTTCTTGATTGAGAGCTATTTCGCCACTTATCTTTTCATCAATATAGGCTCGTATCCAGACTGTTTTAGGGTCTACAATTTTAAGTATAGCTTGTGTTGGAACAACACTCTCTTGAACATCTGCATCTCTAGCGATGATGTAACCATCCACAGGTGCATAAATCTTAAAACGAGAGAGTTTCTCATTAAGAGCTTCTGTACTTTTTTTAGCACGTTTTATCTCTGCTCTTGCAGAGTTTATACGTGCCTTTGAAGCGGCTATTTGTGCATCGAGGGCATCTAAATCTGCTTTTGCTTTGTCATACTCAGATTGTGAAGCAAAAGATTGTGCTTTGAGTTTCTCATAGCGTTTGTATGTTATGGAAGCTAAATCTTTTTGTGCCATAAGACTCTCTACCTCTTTTTGCGACGCTATTAACTCTAAAGATGCTTTTTTAACCGAAATTTTTGCTTCTTGAAGAAGAAATGGTAAGTCAACAGGATCCATCTCTACGAGAAGTTCTCCTTTTTTGACCCACTCACCAGCATCTTTTGAAATAGTTAAAATTTTTGCAGCACTTTGAGCATTAAGAGAGTAAATGTTTTTAGCATCGACATTTCCTATACCAAAAATCTCTACAGCCATATCTCCCTTAGTTGGGGAGACTTTTGCATAGGTGCTTTTTGGAATGTAAACCTTGTTATAAAAAAGAGTCCCACCTCCAACTGCAAGTAGGGCTAGGAGAGAGTATTTCATTAAAGAGTTCATTATATTTTTCCTTTTAAGTAATCGATTCTATCAATGCTAAGTGCACGAGAGTAGTAAGCTTCTAAAAGTCCAAGCTCAGCATTTAGTACTAAAGATGTTGCATCAAGAACCTCTATGTAAGTAGAGAGTCCCTCTTGGTATCTTCCGTCAAGAACATCCTTGGTACTCTTAGCAGCACTAAGTTGTGCTTTTTTTGCAGCAACTGTTTTGTTGTAGCGATGGATATCTAAAAGAAGGTTCGATAACTCCTCTTTAAGGTAGAGTTCACGGGATCGTTTTTGCTCTTTAGAGATCTGTGCTCCTATCTCGGCTTTTTGAGCTTCAGCTGAGACTCTACCACCACTATATAAAGGGATATTAAGTGAGATACCTGCTAGTTTTGAGTCATAAGCATTGAGTGTATCTATATGGTTGTAAGATGCTACTACATCTATAGAACCATAGTGAGCAGCTTTTGCTGACTTATGGAGTAAAATATTTTTTTCAATATTTTTTGCATCAATTTGAAGGTTATAGTTTGTCTCTAAAACCTCTTTTTGTGTATCTTGATTAGAGTCAAATTCACGCTGTAAAAAATCACGTTCTAATGCTACATTATCTGTGATCTTCTCATCCATATATAAAGAGAGTGACTCTTTGGCCTTTTCATAAGATGTTTGGGCAATAGAGAGATTGTCTTTAGCTATATAAACAGAAGATAAAAAACGGTTTGCATCTGCATTAGTTTTTAAACCCTGTTTGACAAGAGCAAGAGATTGGGCATAGTAAGCTTCTTTTGATTCGAGATCTTTTTTTCTGACATCTATCGCCTCAGATTGAACTACCATAAGTTCATAAAGGCTTTTTACCTTAAATACTAGAAGTGATTGAAGCTCTTTGAGTGAGAGTTTTGAAATATCTTTGTCCACGCTACTAGCACTTACTTGAGAAGAAGTTTTAGAGAAATCCCATACTTTTTGTTTAAGGTTGACTCCTGCATTCCATCCTGAATCATCAAGTGTATTAAAACTTCCATTAGCAGGAAAAATAAAAGTTTGTGTTACATTGTACTGTGCTTGAAAATCAACTTGAGGGAGATATGCTGAAAAAGCAGAATCATAAGATGCCTCAGACTGTTGTACCTTTAGCCTAAATGTTTTTACATCTGGATAATTTTGAAGTACCTTATCTATGCTCTTTTGAAGTGTTAATGTTTCAGAAGCTAAAAGAGACAAACTGAGTAAGGAAAAGAGAAAAAATGTTTTCATATAAGCCACCTAAATAAAAGTTATATTTTAAAATAATATAACCTTTATGTTAGGGGAATGTTAAGTAGTCTAATGTAGGCTATTTTTTCTTTAAAATAAGTGTTGTCGATTTGTCAAAGTTGAAGTACTTTTTCGCTGCATCTTGAATCTTTTTAGCAGTTACTTTTTTAACATCATCTTCATAAGTCATAAGTGGTGTTATATCTCCACGAACAAGATAAGAACCATAAAGATTAGCTATAGAAGTTGAACTCTCTAGTGAGTAGATAAAGTCAGCTTTTGTGTTAACTTTTACTTTGTCTAACTCTTCTTTTGTTACTTTGGTGCTCTTCATGTTCTCTATCTCTTTGAGTATCTCAGCTTCTACAGTCTCTGCTTTAACGCCAGGATTACAAGTAGCCATGAAGATGAAAAGACCTGGATCAATATTTTCCATATTGTAAGCATAAACACTATTTACAAGACGTTTTTTATCTACAAGCTCTTTGTAAAGACGAGAGCTTTTTCCAGAGAAAAGTATTTCACTCATAACACTAAGAGTTACTTGATCTGCATGTTTAAAGTTAGGGATATGAAAAGTGATTGCAAGCATCTCTACTTCACTATCTTTATGAACTATAACTCTTTTAGCTCCATCTTGTTCTGGTTCTATAAACTTAACCTTAGGAATCTCACCACTGTTTTTGATGTCTCCAAAAGCTTTTTTAGCACGTTTAAAAACCTCTTTTGGCTCAACATCACCAGTTACGATAAGAATAGCATTGTTAGGTTGGTAGTAAGTCTTATGAAACTTTTTGATGTCATCTATAGTCCAAGTACGGATGTCATTCATAAATCCTATTGGAGTCCAGTGGTATGGATGGTAAAGGTAAGCATTGTTAAAGAGTCTAAAATATAAGTATCCTAAAGGATTATTATCAGTTCTCCAACGTCTCTCTTCTGTTACAACATCACGCTCTGGTTGGAACTCTTCGTCTTTTAGTTTGAGGTTTTGCATAAGTTCAGCATAAAGATTTATAGACTTTTTAAGATTGTCTGTACTTGATTTTATGTAGTAGTGTGTGTAGTCAAAGCTTGTTGAAGCATTGTTAACCCCACCGATACTTTTAACTTGTTTATCAAACTCTCCAGCTGGAAGGTTTTTAGTTGACTTAAAGTTCATGTGTTCTAGCATGTGAGCGATACCAGTTTTTCCCATAACTTCGTTACGACTTCCAACTTTGTAAAAGATATCAGTACTTATTACATTTGTTTCATTTTTAAGAGGAATTACTACTATTTCTAGACCATTTTTAAGAGTTTTTGTCTCATAACTTGGAAGTGGTGAAGGCATTATTGTTGTCTCGCTTGTCTGTTTATTTATTTTTTCTGTTTTTATCTCTTTATACTCTATAAAAGATGCACTAAGCATCAAAGAAGAGCTTAAAAGTAGGGTAGTAATTAGTTTCATTATGTTCTATCTGCACCAATAGCTTGAGTTATGTTTTCATAACCATCTGCTTTAAGTAGTTCTACAAGTCTTTTGTTGATGTTCATAATCATATCTGGACCATGAAAAACAAGACCGCTGAGTATCTGAACAAGAGAAGCCCCCGCTTTTATACGTCTGTATGCTTCTTCAGCTGAGTCTATTCCTCCAACTGAAATTAAGATAGTTTTACCATACAACTCTTTAGCTACTGCTTCAAAGATTTTAAAACTTTTTTCTTTAAGCACAGCACCACTTAAACCACCAATATCCTTAGGATTTTTAACAAGTGAATAGTCTATAGTCGTGTTTGTTGCAATGATTCCATCAGCACCTTTTTGGACTGCCATTTTAGTAAGTGCTACTGCATCTTCTATCTCCATATCTGGAGCAATTTTAAGTAAAATAGGCATATTTGTAAGTGCTTTTGCTTGTTTGAAAAGTTCACCAATGAACTCTTCATTTTGAAGATCACGAAGTCCTGGAGTATTTGGTGAAGAGATATTGATAACGAAGTAGTCACCAAGTCCATCAAAAGCTTTTATAAGGTGTGTGTAGTCACTAATGGCATCTTTTTCAGAAGTTAGTTTATTTTTACCAATGTTGACACCGATAGGTGTAGTAAATGGAAAACGTTGTTTGAGCTTTTTGATAACCTTATAAGCTCCATCATTGTTAAAGCCCATAGCATTTTGAATAGTCTCTTCTTCTATGTGACGAAACATTCTAGGTTTAGGGTTTCCAGCTTGTGGTTTAGGTGTAACAGTACCTATTTCAGTAAAACCAAAACCTAAAATTTGCATACCACGAATCATAGTGGCATTTTTATCAAAACCAGCACCAAGACCTACAGGATTTAAAAAAGTACGACCAAAAATTTCTTGATTTAAAATCTTATCATTAACAAAATGAGACTCTAAAAAGAAGTTAAAAGGAATCTGACAGATATTTGGTAGACGAAGAACACACTCTGCAACATGGTGTGCAGTCTCTGGCTGAAGTTTGAAAAGTAAAGGTTTAATTGCTTGATAGTTTATCATTATAGTCCACTTGAATAATTTTAAGTGATTATACTAAAAGAAAGGTAATAGTTATATTAGTGGTAATTATGTGTAGAATTTACAAAAAGTAACAAGATATGTTAAATTTGTACTATATAAATAATTTTTAAGTTAGATAAACCTATAATGCATACAGATTAAATTTAAAGGAATCGAAAAATGAAAAAATTACTACTTAGTGCTATTGCGGCTATCGCTTTAACTACAACTGCTGTTGCAGGTGGAAATAACCAAACTGGTTGTGGACTTGGTTCAGTTATCATCAAAGATAACTCATCTGCTGTAATGCTTGCTCTTCAAGCAACTACAAATGGTACTTCAATGAACCAAACTTTTGGTATTACTTCTGGAACTTTAGGATGTACAAAAACTAAACTCGTTATGAATGAAAGAGCTCAAGAATTCGTTGCATCTAACATGGACATTCTTGCAAAAGAGATTTCTGTTGGTCATGGTGAGTCTTTAGATACATTAGCTGAGCTTTTAGAAGTTCAAGATACAGTTGCTTTTTCTGCAGAGCTTCAAGCTAACTACAACAGCATCTACACTTCACAAAAAGTTGAAATGTCAGATGTTCTTGACAATATAGCAACTATCTAGTTCTATTTTAAGCAGACAATTTTTGTCTGCTTTACCTTTCTTCTCAGACTATCTTTAGGACACCTTCATTTTACAAAAATCACTTATAATATTCATTTTTTTCATTAGTTGTGCAAATGCATCTTCTTTAGAGTATATAAAAAAAGCAGACGACTTAAATCTTTCTCAGAATAGGTACTGGAACTTACTTCTTCATATGGTTGATGGTGAGAGTGAGATAGATGATGCAAACTTTTTCTTTGCTCCAAATGGTAAAACTAATGCAAAAGATGAACTCAGTGCAACATTAGAGGCACTTTTAAATGAAACAAGGTTCGATGATAACTCGACAGCTTGTAGATTTCCAGCTAGAAAAGAGTGGTTAAAACAAGAACTTAACATTACTGAGTTGCCTGATGTTGAATGTATTGACTACGATAACATAGTGACAAGGCTCTCTCCTTCTTCTGCTACTCTAGTATTTCCTTCTGCACACATAAACTCGCCAGCTTCGATGTTTGGACATACTTTTATACGTATCAACTCTAAATATAAATCTAGACTTTTAGCTTATGCTATCAACTATGCAGCGGATGCAGACCCGAGTAAAGAGAATGCAATAGTTTTTTCCATAAAAGGACTTGTTGGTGGTTACTATGGTTCATACTCTCTGCTTCCTTACTATGAAAAGCTAAAAGAGTATAGAGATGGTGAAAATAGAGATATATGGGAGTATGACTTAGACCTTACACAAAAAGAAGTTCTTCGAATGGTTCGTCATATATGGGAACTCAATGGTACTCACTCTGATTACTATTTCTTTACTGAAAACTGTTCTTACAATATGCTCTGGTTTATAGAAGTTGCACGTCCTTCTATTCACTTAAGAGAGCATTTTAGTTTTGAGGTTATTCCTATGGAAACAGTGCATGCTGCAAAAATGGAAGGGATTATTAGTAAGAGTAACTATAGACCATCAAAAAGAAGTACACTTTTAGAGTATGAAGATGTGATAGACGAACAAAATATTCACTATGTTAAGGCATTAGTAGATATTAACTCATCAGTATCAGAATTTTTAGAAAATGAAGAGCTTTCAAATCAAGAAAAAATGTATATACTCGAAGCATCGATAGAGTTTTTAGAATACTCTTATAGTAAAAGTGAAATTACTAAAGAAGAGCACATAAAACACTTTCATAAACTTACAAAAGCAAGAGCATCTTTAGGTCAGGGTAAAGAGATTAAAGTTCAAACACCATCTGATCCAATAGAGAGTCATAGAGCTCTTCGAACAACTATAGGTTTTGGTTATAGAAATGACAACCCTGTAGGTTTTCTTGGTCTTAGACCGGCTTACCATGATCTTGAAGATAGTAGTTTGGGGTTTTTAAGAGGGACACAGATAGAGTTTTTAAATCTGCTTATGTCATACGATAAAGAGAATAGTATAGAGCTAGAAAAAGCTACGATTATATCTATCGTATCTCTCGCTCAAAGAAGTGAGTTTTTTAGTGGTTTTTCATGGAGAACTAAACTTGGATGGGATAGAGACTATATAGATTCAAAGGCTAAATTTTCTACTATGGTAGGTGCTGGATATAGTGTTGGAAACAAGAGTGCTTACTCTTACTTGATGATAGATCCACTCTTTTATGTAGCTGATGGTTTTACGACAGGTATCGGAGGTAGTCTTGGTTTTGTAGTGGATCAATATGACTTTATGAATACTAATATCGAAGCTACATATAGAAAATACGACACAGGGGTACAACAGGTACTTGTAAAAGTTTCTCAAAATTTTCGAGTTGCACAAAGTATGCAGTTGAAATTTAAATATGACTATATTGAAAAAGAGATTCAAAATAAGAGTGAGGGAGAAAACACGTTTGGTGTAGTATTTAACTACTACTTCTAAACGCTAGGTTATTACTTATTTGAAGAGTTGTCTTTGCTACCTTCAAATGCATTTGTAATATCACTTGTAATACTATCTGCACCAGCATTAAACTCTTTCGCTGAACATCCAAATAATACAAAACTACTTATTACTGCTATAGATATAATTTTAATCATTATAAACCTTTTTTTTGTTTGAGAATTATATCATAGAATATTATCTCAAAGTTAGTATAATAGTTTTAAGAAAAGTTTTTAGGAAAATAATATGAAAAATATATTAGTTATTATCAGTTTAGTTTTTTTGTTTAGTGGATGTTCAGCACTTAAGGTAGATGTTGATTATGACAGTAGTTATAATTTTAATAATAAAACAAAATATGCCATAGTCCATAATGCAAAAGAGAGTGACAATACCCTTGTAAGTGATAGAATCACAAAAGCTATCAAAGCGCAACTTAATAAGAAAAACTATGTTCAAGTTGGTAAAAATGAAGCTGATTTAGTTTTTGTTTTTCATGTGAATGTGACACAACGTTCAGACATACGAACTGACTATGAAATGGTTGGTTATAGTGGCTACGGTTATGGTGGTGCTTGGGGTTATGGTGGATTTGGCGGTTATGGTGGGGGTACTATGATGGTTGAGAGACCTAGCGTTTACAGATGGAAAGAGGGAAGACTTGTAATAGATGCCCTTAACACTCAAAATAAGAAAATAGTCTGGAGAGGGATAGTTACTGATGAACTCAATGATGATAGTTCTTCTGTAAAAGAGAAAACTGAGTATATAAATAAAGTAGTGGCTAAGGTAATGAAAAATTTCCCTCGCTAAGCTAAACAGACCCTATTTCTACCACCTTTCTTAGCCTCATAGAGTGCTTCATCTGCTCTATGTATACTCAACTCAAGGTTGAGTTCATCTTCTCTGTTAAACTCCGATACACCGATACTAATAGTAAACTGAATGTTGATATCACTTTGCGGAGTTATAACTAATTCCTCTACTCTTTTTCTTATCTTTTCACCTATTACCATTGCACCCTCAGAAGATGTTTCAGGGAGAAGAACTAAAAACTCTTCTCCTCCAAATCTACAGGCTATATCACTAAGTCTACTAATATCTTTGAGGGTATTAGCTAGAGATATGATGACTTCATCACCTACTGGGTGTCCATAAGTATCATTTATATTTTTGAACTTATCTATATCTAGCATTAAAACAGAGAGAGGCTTTTTATTTCTTACTGCAAGTTGCATCACTTTTGTAGAGATTTCAGAGAAGTATCTTCTGTTATAGAGTTTTGTCATATGGTCTTGGGAAGCTTGTAGTTCTAACTCTTTATGAGACTCTTCTAAATCACGAAGAAGCTTTTGAGTATTGAGATGAGTTTTTAGACGAGCAAGAAGTTCAAGTGCTTTAAATGGTTTAGTAATATAGTCTATACCACCTACTTCAAATGCTGTATCTATAGACTCTTCATCACTGTTAGCAGTAATGAAAATAACAGGAATAGCTTTTGTACTCTCTTTAGCCTTGAGTATTCGACATAAGTCATACCCATTGATATCTGGCATCAAAATATCAAGAAGTATAATATCAATATGGTTTTCATCGATTAACTCTAGGGCTCGAGAGCCGTTAAGTGAGACTAAAATATCATAACGATTATCTAAAAGTTCTATCAATATATCTATATTTATCTTAGTGTCATCTACGATGAGTACAGTTTTTTTCTTAGTATTTTTCATAATAGTTTCTCTGCCTTTTGATATTCATAGTTATTTGAGAGTTTAAATACTTTAGTAAAAGTATCTTCTCTCTCACTTGGAAGAGTGTACTTAGATATCTCTTCAAGTAGTTTGGAAATGGCTGATGGTCTATGCTCTTGAAGACTCTTTTTAAGAGAAAGCAGTAGGTTGGAGAGTTTTGCCTCTGAGATATGGAGTAGCTCTTTTATTTCTTCTTGTACTGGATTCTCTTCTAGTTCTGAGAGTTCATTTGTAACTAGTTTAAGTTCGATAGAAAGAAGTTTTAATAACTCTTCATCCTTAGGTGAATTCTCAATACGGTTTATAATATCGTGTAGAGATGAAGCACCTATACTTGCACTAAGACCTTTGAGTGTATGAACATGCATCTCAAGCTCTTTTATATCGTGAGCATCTGCATCAAAGTCACTATACTGTTGACAAAAATCTTTGAGGATATTAAGATAAAGTGCTCTGTTTCCTACTAAGTTATTAAGTCCTGCATCTATATTGATGTGTTGAAAATCTGGAAATTCAATATCTTCATTCTCTTCATCACTCTCATAACTGTCCACTTTCGGTGAGATATATTTTAGAAGAACTTCGTAGAGTTTGTTTATATTGAGTGGTTTGTTTAGGTGCTCGTTCATTCCAGCAGCTAATGTTTTTTCAACATCTTCTCTCATAGCATTCGCTGTAAGTGCAATGATAGGAATAAGGGAGTCTATTTTTCTTATCTCCTCTGTGGCTTGGTACCCGTTTAAGATTGGCATGTGTATATCCATCAAGATAAGTTCATACTCATTTTCTCTTGCCTTATCAACAGCCTCTTGACCATTATTAACTACATCTATGTTGATACCACTGTTCTCTAAGATTCCTAAGATTATCTCTTGATTTATAGTATTGTCTTCAACAAGAAGAATTTTACTTCCTATTAGAATGTTTATACTTTGGGGTTTTATTTCTTCTTTGTTGAGAGAAATAGAGTCTTTTTCTAAGGCAACAAGAGGAAGCTCAAATGTAAAAGTAGTTCCAACACCTTCTTTACTCTCTAGCCATATCTTCCCATCCATAAGTTCTACAAGTTCTTTAGAGATAGTAAGTCCAAGACCTGTTCCACCATAAACTCTTGCAGTACTCTCATCTGCCTGAGAAAAACTCTGAAATAGTTTATCTTGTTGTGATTGAGTCATTCCTATTCCACTATCTTGGACACTAAATCTTATCAATCCCTCTTCACTCTTTTCTATGATAACTTTAACTTCACCCTCTTGGGTAAATTTGATAGCGTTTGAGAGGAGGTTTTTAAGGATTTGAGAGAGTCTCATATAATCTCCGTAGAAGTTATGTAAAGTCTTGTCTTTCATGACTACATCTAAGTCTAAGCCTTTCTCTTTAGCACTTACCTTTACAACATCTATAGAACTCTCTACAAGCTCATGTATATCAAATGGAATATTTTCTATTGTAAGCTTTCCAGCTTCTATCTTAGAGTAGTCTAAGATGTCATTTATAACACCAAGAAGAAGTTTCGCACTGTCATCTATCTTCTGTATAAAGTTGTTTTGTTTGTAGTTTAGGTCAGTCTGTTGCATAAGATGACTCATTCCTATAATACCGTTCATAGGAGTTCTTATCTCATGAGACATATTTGCTAAAAACTCTGACTTCATTTTTATGGCTTCTTGAATTTCTCTGTTATCATTTTGTAAGATAATGGACTCTTCTTTTATTTTAGAGAGGTCTATGAAAGATGCCACTAATAGTTTTGAATCAGAAGTAGTAGTGTAGTAACTTTTAAAAAGAGTAGGAAAAGAAGTTTTTGTATTTTTAAGAGCAACTAACTCACATGTGGTGTCATCAGTGTGTGTGCCTCTTGTTTGGAGTACTGTAAGAGACTCTTTTGTTAAAAACGAGTTAATACTTTTACCTAGAGCTTCACTCTTAGCATGAAAGTTGAAAAGGTGTGTACCTTCGTAGTTTATGTCAACACATACATCATCTTCAAAGATTACAGTAGCTTCTATAGTATGGTCAAAGAAGTGTTTAAAAGTCTCTAGTTCATCTTCTGGTGTTAACTCTTTCATCATACTTGAAAATCTATCTTTTTGATTTATTTGTGGAGAGTGAGACTCTTTTTTTGAAATAGTCTGAGATTTTTGTGTTAAAGCAAAGTAAAAAAGAATAGTCTCAATAAATATTGCGATAGTAAGTATATCTTGGTTTAAAAAGTCAAACTTCAAAAGACCATCTAGTGTAAAGAAAAACCCAACATAGATAGCTAAAAAGATAAATTGAGCGATAGTTAGAGTAATAGCTGAGGGTGTACCTCTTTTGATGTAGAGAAGAAAAGTACTTACTATTAAGAGAGTAAGTATTGCCATAGTTACTAGGTTGAAGATATGAGAGTACTCAGGTTTATAGTACAGAGTTACACTAAACGCTAGGTATGCAATACTCCCAAGTGTTAAAAGCTTGTTCATCATAGGTAAGTGCGTAGGTAACTCAACCGCTCTTTTGATATATAGTGATAAAAAGAGGGCAATGGGTGCCATACTAAGGCTACTAACTTCAAAAGAGTTTGAGATACTAAAGTTGAACTGCCAGTAGACAAGAGATATTACATAGAGTACAAAGTAGAGATAAGCTGCATTTTTACTTAAAATATAGAGTAGTAAATTGTATAGGATAAGTGCAAAAAGAGCACCTGAAAATAGCTTATATATAGTACCACTATTCTCTATCTGCTCAATGATACTTGGCATATCCACAAAAGAGAAATCTGTCACCCCAAATAAATAACTAAAACTTATAAGTAAAATAAATAATATACGGCTCATTAGTACTCCTCATTAAGTAAAGTATTTTACAGTTTTATCCTTACAAAGACTAGGTTTTTAAGACTTCTATCTTCATCTGCACTAGTAAACTCTTGGACATTTGCAAGTCGCTCTTTAAACTCAAACTCTGGTGCCCACTCTTTGATAAGATCTATGATGAAACTACTCTCTAAGTTTGGAGAGTTTAGACAAGATAGAAGAACACAATCTTCACTTGCGATTTGCGGTAATCTTTTGATGATTTTCTCATAATCTTTTGTTGCTTCAAAACTTCCCTTTTGAAAAGTAGGTGGATCAATGATGATTAAATCAAAGGGACCTTTTTTCTTTAGGTTTGAGAATGATTTTAAGATGTTATATGACAGAAAACTAACTCCCCTAGGTTCGAGGTCGTTTAACGAGTGGTTCGCCTTTCCCGTTGAGAGAGCACCCTTGCTCATATCTACATTCACAACTTCATAAGCACCACCAAATTTGGCTGCAAGACTAAAAGCACAAGTGTAAGAGAAAAGATTTAAGACTCTTTTGTCTTTGGCATTTGCTTGTACAAACTCACGACCCTTTTTCATGTCTGGAAAATAACCTGAGTTTCTGTTTGAAAGAAGATTAAGTTTTATCTTAATAGCATTTTCTACTACATAAATATCCTCTTGTAACTCTCCAATAAGAACTTCACTAGGACTTCCTTTGATATAGCGACGCTGAACAACAAGAGTTTTGTATCTAGAACTTTGTGTAAATGCTTTTAACATCTCAAGTAGTTCACTCTCACTTGTCTCTTCAAAGTACAAGGCTACACTAAGTATCTCATCAATGGAGTCTATAGTTAAGTGTCTCCACTCTTCATAAAGACCTCCACGACCATGAAAAAGTCTTTTGAACTCTTCGCTTGTATCTTGAGAACTTAGCTCGATGTGATTTCTAATATCTTCTATAGTCATTTTTGTCCTTGGTTGTCTAGTTTCCAGTAGTAAACATAATAATCTCAAGCACTGCTAAAAGGTTCTTTTTCATTTTCTAAGTATTGCTTGAGGTGAGGTTTTTACACCTTTAGCACTTATGATAGTTGGTGTACCATCTATTCCAAGTTCATTTACAATAGCTATACTCTTTTTAATAATTATGTCATATCTAGCTCTTTCTATATCTGAATATTTTGCATTTTTATATACATCACTTTTGTGAGCGATTCCTTTCATAGCAGCTGCCTTAGCCTTGTCATCTTTTTGAGAAAGAATATAACGAGACATACTTATGGCATTTTTATGAAAACTAAGAGGAAATAAAATAGTATAAAGAGTTATATCACTTTTGAGTTTATGAATATTTTTTTCTAAACGCCGACAATAAGGACATTCAGGATCTGTAAAAACAAAGTACTCTTTTTTACCAGTTCCTATCTTATATGCGGCTACACTTTTAAGTGCTTTTACATCTATGTCAAAAGGAATAACTATCTCTTTACCTGTTTGAAGGTTGTAAGCTTTACCAACCATAAGTGTTTTAAAGTCCGGTGTTACAAAACCTTCAATTAAACCACCATTTTTTCCCTTTACTTGGGCTTTTATGTGATAGATACCATTCACTAAAGTTATATTGTTAACAGTTGCCCCTATAGACTTTATCATAGGAAGTTGTTCTATTTTAGTCTTAATATTTGCATTATTTGCAAGTAGTAATGAACTAAGAGTTATAAGTAGTGCAGTTGTCAGTAGTTTAAAATTTTTCATGATTATATTTTCTCCCAAAATGTTCCAGCTGGAGTGTCCATAAGTGTTACTCCAAATGCTAGTATCTCATCTCTAAGTCTATCAGACTCTTCAAAGTTTTTTTCTCGCTTTGCATCACTACGTGAAAGCATAAGAACTGCTATCTTTTCTTTAGTATCTTCATCCATTCCAAACTGAAAGTACTCAAAAGGATTTTTAACACCAAAGCCTAAGATGAGTTCTATAAACGCTAGGTTAGAGATAGTCTCTTTCTTTAAGAGCTTATGTTTTCCCGGTGTATCTAAAGTTTCATTGGTGTTTGATATCATCTCGTCAATGAGGGCAAGGGCAGTTGAAACATTCATATCATCGCTAAGAGCTTTAAGTAAGTCCTCTTTAAATGCAGTAGAGTCAGTGTTCTGGGCTAAACCAAAAAGACGTTTTTTAAGTCTATAGATTTTATCTAGTCTTTTTTTAGCAATTGCTAAATCTTCTGTGTTGAAGTTAAAATTACTTCTATAGTGAGTGCTTAAAAGATAGAAACGTAGAACTTCTCCGTCATACTCTTTAAGAGCATCTTTTAAGAAAAAACTATTTCCAAGAGACTTAGACATCTTTTCGCCGTTAATGTTTACAAAACCATTATGCATCCAGTAGTTTGCAAGTGCATGGTTTGAAGAACATCTAGTCTGTGCAGCTTCATTTTCATGGTGAGGAAAAAGTAAGTCAGCTCCACCACCGTGGATATCTACTCCAAACGCCAGTTGGGGTTTAGCCAAGTGCTTTTCTATCATAGCCGAGCACTCTAAGTGCCATCCTGGACGACCTTTACCAAAAGGTGACTCATAGGTAAGAGTATCATCTTTGACACTTTTCCACATAGCAAAGTCAGCAGGATTTTTCTTTAGAGATGAAGACTCAACTCTCTCTTGTCTATCATCATCTTCTTGAACACGAGCCGAAAGGGAGAGGTACTCACTGTCACTAGCAGTATCAAAGTAAACATCACCATCTTTTGTTGCATAAGCATGACCAGCATCTATAAGCTTTTGAATCATCTCGTACATAGCTTCTAAACTCTCAGTAGCCTTAGGCTCTATGTCGGGACGAGATACACCTATAGCTG
>Ga0256826_1001079_pt1 | contig 16905 bp, 19 predicted proteins | sample CV79metaG_FD_185975 | JGI IMG/M metagenome (GOLD analysis project Ga0256826, IMG submission 185975) | Hydrothermal vent microbial communities from East Pacific Rise, Pacific Ocean - CV79 | ecosystem: Environmental > Aquatic > Marine > Hydrothermal vents | place: Pacific Ocean: East Pacific Rise...
CCAGTCAAGGGTAAACTCTTTTTCTCTAATTTCTAAGTCTTGTTTTGTTTTTTCTATAATATCATCTAAAATCATCTTACTTCTTCTTTCCTTGTTTCTTAATACATTTTTGAATTGCTTTAACATGTCCACTGACTTCAGGGTCATCTTTCCCTAAGTTCACTCGTACTTTTTTCATAATTTTCAATGCTTTCTTACACTGCCCTTGTTTATAATAACCCCATGCCAAAGAGTCAAGGTAAAAAGGAGACTCTTTTTCGATTTTCAGGGCTTCACGAACATACGCCATACCTTGTTTAATGTCAATGTCATGGTCAATTAACAAGTACCCTAAGTAATTCAAATACATTGGGTCATCTGAGGTTTCAAGTACTGTTTCAAGCTTCATCATTACAGAGTCAATCATCTTTTTATCGTTCTTGTTTTTAGCACCCTCATACTCAAAAATCGCGGACTGACCAAGATAATAAGGATCTGCTTCTTTTTCATAAAGCTTATCACTAAGACTTACGACCTTAGGATAGTTTTTTGTACGTGTGTAGAGTTGAAGTAAAAGAATATCATCCGCCCCACTCTCTTCTAAAAAGCCAATTAAAGGGATTGTATCTTTCTTATATGTGTAAAGCTTAACAACTGTCTGCGCATATTTTTTATCTTTAGTATTGTCATAAAGACGGGTATAAATACGCAACATTCCATCAATATTATTTTCTTCACTGTAAAAACTACCCAGACGCATACACGTAATCTCTGAACAGCCATTAAGACGCATATGCGTTTCTAAGTAAGAGATTGCCTCTGGTTTACGATTTAGATTCACGTACAAGATAATTGCCATCTTGTCTAATATTTTTTCATTATAGTTCAGAGCATAAGCACTTTGCAGGTACTTTAAAGCAATCTCATAACGCCCTTGAATCAGATAAATAGAAGCTACCTGTTGGTAATCAGGTTCTGCTTTGGTAAAGTCAACTAAAACAAGTGCATTTATTTTCGCTTCTTCAAAATCTTTAAGCTCCATAAGCGCAGCAATTTTAAGACGCTCTAACTTAACATCAACCTCGTCTTCATCCATATCTTCCTTGTACACAGCAATCTGGTCTAAGGCTCTTTGGTTTTGGTGAGACTGAATAAGCGTAATAATCTCTTCATCTCTATATTCAGTTTTTCCTGACTTCTCATATAAAAGTTCATAAATAGAAATCGTTGAGTTAGCGTCACCTTGTTGCTTTGCGTACAGAGCAAAAATAGCAAGACGGTCTTCATCTTCAAAGCTCTTTGCATTAGAAGGAAGCTTGTTTTCATGCGTCGAACACGCCGTAAATAGAAATAGTGTTAAAAGTAAAACAGACGATAAGAGTTTAGACATTCTCTTCCTTAGTTGTATTAAAAATTATTCCAGGACACTCAGCTTGTAGTTCATCTTTATGATTTTTAAAATAGTCCCAAAAAGGGAAAGTTCTACATTGAGTCGGCCGTACAGGGTAGATGCCACAACCATTAATCTCTCTATTAAAGAAAATACAGTCATGTGAAAGACCAACTAGTTTCTCTTTTAATGAGTATTTATACCCATTTTTTAAGATGTAGTCTTCTTTAAAATCTTTCAGACTCAACTCTAAAAAAGCAGCAATAGCTTCCATCTCTTTTTGATTCAAGTAGATATAGCCACTTTCTCCCGTACAGCAGTTTCCACCACACTCGGCACAAGCATTAGGGTTAAAAGAGTAATCATACCCTTTTTCTGTCATTAAAGCATACATTTTATACTGTGTGTCCTTGCTTTTTTGTAAATTGCTTGGGTATTAGAAGAAAACACCTCTTCATCAAAGGTTATGAAAGGCTCACGTATTTTCATTAAAGACTTTGAACCCTTACGCGCTTGAACCATTACCAAAGACGCTTTTCTATCCACTTTAGGGTGAATAAATTGCACCGTTTCAATGGTTAATTTTACCTTTGCTAACTCCACACAAATCGTTTGAAACTGTTGAGGGTCATAACAAAAAACAAAATGCCCACGGTTACCTAAAAGTTTTGAAACCTTCTTAAAAAACTTATCCATAGGAAGATGCGTATTGTACCTTGCAGTATGACGCATCTCATTTTCACTTTTGGCTGAACCCTCATGATAAAAAGGAGGATTTGAGATAATCACATCAAAGTTTGTATCATCATTAAACTCTAGAAAATCACTCTCATGAAGCTTATAATCAATCTTATTTACTTCAGCATTTTTTTTTGTATACTGTGTAAAGGCCCACTGTTTCTCAACACCTTCGACCTGAACTTTGTTATCACGAGCGACTAACAGACCAAGTACACCACAACCCGTACCCACGTCTAAAAGGCGTCCTTTTAAGTTAAACGAAGAGATGAAATCGTACAAATAAATAGAGTCACTGTTGTAACAATATCCCTCTTGTGGCTGATATAAAAGCAGACTTCATCCTTGTTTAGTTATAATTGCGATTATATCTTATTTCTTCTATATAAAGGTTAAAAATGATTATTATCCCTGCACGACTTGCTTCTTCACGTTTCCCTAAAAAGGTTTTAGCAGACATTGGTGGTCTTCCAATGGTTATTAGAACAGCAAAACAGGTAGAACATTTAGACGACATTGCTATTGCAACCGACTCACAAGAAGTTATTGACCTGTGTGAGAAGTACGGCTATAAAGCAATGATGACTTCCGAAACACACAAAAGTGGAACTGACCGTATTAATGAAGCAGCACAACTTTTAAAACTTGAGGATGATGATATTATTGTAAACATTCAGGCCGATGAGCCTTTCATTGAACCTGAGGTTGTAGGTGCAGTTATTGAACGTCTTAAGCAGTTAAAAGCACACAAAGAAGAGTTCATTATGGCTTCGTGTTACAACGCAGTAAACAATGAAGTTGCTCAAGACCCAAATCTTGTTAAAGTGCTTATGGATGTGAACCATAACGCTATTTATTTTTCTCGTAACCCTATCCCTTTTAACCGTAGTGGTTCTGCTACTTATTTTGGTCATATTGGGATTTATGGCTTTACTAAAAAATCTTTACAAAACTTTTGTCAACTTGATGATGCACCTATAGAAGACATTGAAAAGCTAGAACAACTACGTGCTATCTATCATGGTAAAAAAATATCAATGGTAAAAGTTGCAAGTACAGGCTTCGGTATTGACACAAAAGAAGACCTAGAACGTGCTAAACAAATATTTTTAGGTGAAAAATAATACTTTTCATCTAATTTAGTGTACACTCTGTAAAATTTTCCAAAAGGACACATATATGCGCAAAATCGCTCTAGTTTTACTCTCAATTTTTGTTATGGGCTTCACTGCTCAAGCTGACGTAATCAGCAAGGTTAAAAGTTCAGGGGAACTTGTGTTAGGAACATCAGGAACAATGACTCCAATGACACGTTCAATTGATGATGGCGACACTGCTATCGGTTTTGATGTTGACTTAGCAAACATTATGGCAACAGCGCTTAATGCAAAACTTGTTATTAAAGTTATGCCTTTTAAAGACCTTATTCCTGCCCTTAAAAAAGGTGAGATTGATATTATCATCTCAAATATGACTATTACACCTCAACGTAATATGCACGTTGCATTCGCAGGTCCATACATGACTTCAGGTAAATGTCTTGTCACTAAACTAAGTACTTTAGCAGCTGCTAAAAATGCTAAAGAAGTTGATGATAAAACAAAAACACTTGCTGTTATGAAAAACACAACTTCAGAAATTTTTGTTAGAACAGTTCTTCCTCACGTAAAAGCAACTTCGGTTGAGTCTCAAGAAGACGCCGTTAAACTTGTTCGTATGGATAAGGTTCAAGCGCTTATGACAGACTACCCAGTATGTATGTCAATCATCCAAACAAATCCTGATGCTGGTTTTGTAGCTGCATTTACAAAACTTACATTTGAGCCAATTGGTATCGCAGTTCCAGCCGGAGACACGCATTTCCTTAACTGGACAAATAACTTCTTACAACGTGCAACAGCAACAGGTCTGTTAAACGTTCTAGGAAACAAGTGGTTAGGCGAAGCGAAACTATAACAGATACATTTTAATGAGCTAAGCCCATTAAAATGGCAGGGACTCATCGTCCCTACAACCCCCTAAAGCTATAAAAACTCATTTTTTAAGAGTCATTAGCGCCAAATCACTTCTAAATCCGAAGAAAGTTTTGACTTATCAAAACTTCTCTTCGGATTTTGCACTCCTCCAATAGTCTCCACATCTTCCACAAAGTTTTGAATATAATACATCTTCGTATAACCCTTTATTTTTAAATCTTTCATTATCAGATTAATATCTTCAACATTAAGCAAGTCATTGTGTAAAGTAGTTCGTACTTCAAAGTCTATCTCTTCTTTAATCAATAAAACTAAAGACTCTTCAAAAAGATGAAAGTTCTTATTTTTTGTAATCTCATAAAACTTCTGTAAAGGTGCCTTATAATCAAGAGCAATATAATCTAGAAGATTGTTATCTAGAAGCTCTTTAATCACTTCGGGATGGGTTCCATTAGTATCGAGTTTAATCTTATACCCTAAGGCTTTAACCTCTTTCGCAAAGCTAACTAAACCTTCAAATCCTGTCGCTTCTCCACCTGAAAGCACAACCGCTTCAAGCATACCCACTCGTTTTTTCAAAAAGATCAAGGCTTCATCTACAGTTTTTGAACCTTTTGAAAAAACAATATCTCCATTGTAACAGTACTCGCAACGCATATTACACCCTGCAAACCAGATTATCGCAGACAGATGGTCTGGATAATCTAAGGTACTAAAGGGTGTAATATTATAAATCATAAAGTCCCTACCTATGCACTACAACGCGCAGACTCTACAAACTGCTTACGCTCACCATGCTCACCTTTTTTACCAATGTTAAAACTCTCTACAGGTCTATGGTAACCCATTACTCTTGTGTAAACAATACACTTACTTCTTTGGCTTTTCACTCTGTCTAAAATTTCTTGATTACTCATTATATTCTCCTTAGTTTGTTACAGCTTCTTCAATTAAAGCCATATTATCTTGCTTGTAATTTTCAACAAGCTCCTCATCACACTGTGGACAAAACTCATGCTCACCACTTAGATAACCATGCTTGTTACAGATAGAAAATACCGGTGTCACGGTAATGTACGGCAATCTAAAGTTAGAAATAACATTTTTCACTAACTTTCGACATGCCTCAGCGGAACTTATCTTTTCTCTCATGTAGAGGTGAAGTACAGTTCCTCCCGTGTATTTACACTGCAACTCATCTTGCAAATCAAGCGCCTCAAAAGGGTCATCCGTATGATTCGCAGGTATCTGAGATGAGTTGGTGTAATAAATATTGTCATCAAATCCAGCTTGCAAGATGTGTGGATAACGTTTTTTATCCTCTTTAGCAAAACGATACGTTGTTCCCTCTGCTGGTGTCGCTTCAAGGTTATACAAGTTACCCGTAGTTTCTTGATACTCCACCATTCGCTCTCGCATATGCTCTAAAATTTCAATGGCAAAGTCTTCACCTTTTTTATCGGTAATGCAGAGCTTGTCATCAGAGAAGTTTCTGACCATTTCATTCATTCCATTAACACCAATGGTAGAGAAGTGGTTATTAAACCCAGGAAGGTAACGTGAGGTATAAGGGAACAGTCCTCTATCATACATATCTTGTATAAAAACACGCTTCTTTTCTAAGGTCTCTTTTGCTAGTTCCATTAAGCGGTCAACTTGTTCAAATAGACCTTTTTTATCATCTTTGTAGGTATAACCAAGACGTGCCATATTAAGAGTAACTACACCAATACTTCCCGTCATCTCAGCCGAACCAAAAAGCCCTCCTCCTCGTTTAAGAAGCTCTCTTAAATCAAGTTGTAAACGACAGCACATACTTCTTACATGTCCCGGCTTATAAGCCTCTGGATTTTCAACTAGCTTGCCTTCTTCGTTACGCATGTATTGTGAGCCAATAAAGTTTTGGAAATAAGACGACCCAATCTTTGCAGAATTTTCAAAGAGTAAATCCGTATTTTCGCCGTACCAGTCAAAGTCTTCCGTAATGTTTACCGTAGGAATAGGAAAGGTGAAAGGTTGACCTGTTTTATCGCCCTCCGTCATAACCTCATAAAAAGCTCTGTTAATAACATTCATCTCACGTTGAAAATGCTTATACGTCATGTCTGTAAAGTTTTCAACACCTCTTTCTAGTGCTTCTAATTTTAAAGAAGGATCATCTAACTCAGAAAAAAGATGCTTCTGGTTGCGTGTTGGAATTTGGTCTTTTAAATCATCAGGAACAGTCCAATCAATGGTAATATTCGTAAAAGGAGACTGTCCCCAACGGGCTGGCACATTAAGGTTATAGACAAATGAACGCACAGCTTTTTTAGTGTCTGCGTAAGAGAGTTTGTCTTTAAAAAGATAAGGTGCTAAATACGTATCAAAAGAAGAAAAGGCTTGTGCTCCTGCCCACTCACTTTGTAAGATACCTAAGAAGTTTGCCATCTGTCCAAGAGCTTCTCGTAAATGAGAAGGTGCCTCAGATTCTACACGTCCACGAACCCCATTAAAGCCTTCATCTAAAAGTACTCTAAGACTCCAACCGGCACAATAACCTGTTAGACAGTCTAAGTCATGAATGTGGTAATCCCCATTTCTATGCGCGTAACCTTCTTCTTTAGAGTAAATCTTATCTAACCAGTAATTAGCAATAACCTTACCTGCGGAGTTGTTAACTAAGCCTGCATTAGAGTAACCCGTGTTTGAGTTTGCTTTAATTCGCCAGTCAGTACCATTAATGTATTCTTCAACCGTCTGAACAGCATTGATGTAGGTCGTATCTTCATTAAAACCATGCGTATGCTCACGCTTCATCTTGTGCATAAGACGGTAGAGCATAAATGATTTCATCACTTCAAAGTAACGCGCCTTATACAGTTCTTTTTCAATAAGATCTTGAATATCTTCAACTGCTGCAGTACGTTTAGGTTTCAATTTATCAATAACTCTAAAAAAAACCGAAGCATCATAAGTGGTATTTTCACTTTTAAAAGCTTTCTTAACCGCATCTTCAATTTTATAGGGGGAGAATTCTTCACTTTGACCATTGCGCTTTAAAATATGCTCTAACATCTTTTACTTCCTTAGCTGATATGTCCGAAGTATAAAAAATAATAATGTCACAAGATGTCATCTAATATAATATATTATGTTAAATATTGTCAGAGAAAGGTGTAGAGGTGTATATTTTGAATAAAGGTAGATAATTTTGGGGAATGAACTACGGTTATACACCCTACACAAAGCAGTATAAAGCCTTAACATGTCAAAACATGTCATCAATTGTAAGATAATTTGATATTTTTTATATTATTTTAGGTTACAATATTTACAATTTGATTATGGGGGAGAGTTATGAAAAAAGTTGTATTAGTACTATTAAGCTTAGGTACTTTAATTTTTGCAAATGATTGGGATGAAGCCGTACCAACTGCAGATAAATTTGATTGGATACAGACGACTTCAGGTGAGTGGTTAAAGGGCGAAATCAAAGGAATGTATGACGATAAGCTTGAATTTGATAGTGATGAATTTAATATCCAAACTATCGATTTTGAAGATATTAAACAACTTAAGTCACACTCTACAACTAGCCTTAACATTGAAGATAAAGGCACAATAGAAGGTAAGCTTTACATTAAGGACAACATCATTACCCTTGTTTCAGAAGAAGGTAGTACTACGGTTGAACGTGCTTCTATTATCTCTTTAACGAATGGTGCTGATCAGGAAAGTTCTTACTGGTCGGGTAAAATTGCCGCAGGTCTTAGTAAAAGTAGCGGAAATACAGATAAGTCTGAGTTTAATATTAAGGCAAATGTTAAACGTCAAACTGCATTAACGCGTTGGACAGCCAACTACTTAGGAAATTATGGAAAAAGCGATGGTTTTGAGACAGAAAATAACCATCGTCTTCACTCAAATTTTGATATTTTTCAAACACGAAACTTTTTTTGGCGTCCAATGTTTGCGGAATATTACAGAGATCCTTTTCAAAATATCGCCCAAAAGTACACCTATGGCGTCGGTGCCGGTTATGATATCTATGCAAATTCTCAAACAAACTGGACAGTTTTTGCAGGTCCAGCTATTCAAACTACTAAATTTGTAGCTGTTCAACCAGGAGAAGATGATAAAGAGACCACTGGTGCTTTTATCTTTGCTACTCATTATGACCATGAACTCACACATACTATTGATTTTATTGCAGCTTACCAAGTTTACCTAGTAAACAAGCGTTCAGGAACCTATGTTCACCATGCACTTGCAACTCTTGAGACTGAACTCGTTAATGATTTTGATTTAGACTTTACATTTATTTGGGACAGAGTACAAGATCCTACAACAGATTCTCAAGGAGACACACCAAAGAGAGATGACTATAAGACCGTCCTCTCTTTAGGCTATAGTTTTTAACTACTTATTATAAAGTATATACCCTACGCCATAGATACTAGCAATAGTATCTTCAGGAAGTTTTGGACGCAGACGTTTGATAAGTGAAGTAATCGAGTTTGATGAGAAGTCACGTTCAGGTTGGTCTTCATAGATATGATTATAGATATCAATCGCCGAAATGGTTTGGTTTGGATGAGAACACATAAAGTCCATTACCTTTTTTTCTTTCTCTTTAAGTTCAACCTCTTCATCTGCATTAAACAGAAGTTTTTTCTGCTGGTCCCAGTAAAAGCCCTCTTTTAGAGTCACATTGGAGGAGTCTTTACGTAACTCTTCCACTAAACCTAAAAGTAACTCTTTAAGTTCATCACTATTAACAGGCTTAACAAGATACGTAACTAAATGCAATTTAATCGCCTTAAAAAGCTTCTCTTTTTCAGAATGTGCCGTAGTAATAATAATCTTCGTCTTATCATCTTTTTCGCGAATTTTTTCTATCATAGACAGACCATCTAAATGAGGCATATTAATATCAGCAATGATAATGTCAGGCTTCTTACTCTCATACATAGACAAGGCACTAATCCCATCTCTAGCCACATATACATTCTCAAAAAATATCTGAAGATACTCTGTCATTGAACTCAGTAACTGCTCTTCATCTTCTGCAATTAATACACTTACATCTGTAATTTTATTATCCATTAATTTTCTCCATCTCTATGCTAAACTTTACCCCACTGTTGACATTTTGAACACTTAACTTACCATTCATCGAGTTTTCAATAATCATCTTTGAAATATACAGACCTAAACCCGTACCCATAGACTTATGTTTGGTCGTAAAATATGGTTGAAAAACCTTATTAACATTCTCTTCTTTGATACCACCAGCATTGTCCCTAATCTCTAAGACTACACTCTCTTTGTTTTCAAGAATCTTAATCTCAATAAAAGCACCACTTACCTCTTTATTTTTCAAAAGATCTTTTGCATTGGTTAACAGTGAAACCACAACCTGAGTGTACTCATTAATAAAACCATGAACATAGACCTCATTGTTATCTTCAAAACGTATATCTAAAACCTTAGGGTCTACACTTGCACTAATAATCTCAATAGAATGTACAACAGCTTCTCTTACACTAAAGTTCTCTTTCTCTTTGTTAGGTCGGTAAAAGGTCATAAAATCATTAATGGTATTAGACATATACTGAATATTTACCTCTACATCTTTAAGCTTTACACCCAACTCCGAAGATGCCAAAATTTCTCGTGAGTTTTTCTCTTTTAAAACACCCACAATAGAGTTAATGATAGCCAAAGGTTGACGCCACTGATGGGCAATGTTACCTATCATCTCTCCCATATCTGCCATTTTTGCTTTTTGAAAAAGAAGGGTCTCTTTTTCTTTTAACTCAGTTAAGTCAATAACCGTTGTAATACGAACAGGAAGATTGTCCCGGTACGAAGAACGTCCTCCGACTAAGGCAGGAAATGTTTGAGAATTCTCTTTTAAAAGTCTAATTTCAAAGGGTTCAACCTGTTCTTTTTCTAAGGCTTTATGACAGGTGGTTACGGAATCTTCACCTGTAATATCAAGCAATCTTAATTTTAAAAATTCTTGTTTGGTATAGCCAAAAATAAACTCTGCAGCTGCATTTAAGTCAATGATTTCTTGCTTTTCATTTGAAACAATAACCGCTTCATGCATGGTGTCCATTAAGATTTGAAAATGACTCAAAGATTCTAACAAAGCAATATCTTTTCGTTTTAGTTCATCAATCTTGTTTATTAAAGCATCATGATATTCTTCTTCAATGTACAAACCACACTCTAAATTTTTCATCTGAGAAATAAGGTTAGAAATACGTCCTTTTTCAATGATAGAACCATGTTGCGGTGCAATAAGATTTAAATCAAGCTTTTCAATCTTAGCCAGTGCGTAATTAAAGATGTCCTTACTTGGCATGTACTCCGCATGAAACTGTTTTGCCTTGTAGAAGTAGTCGTCTTTGGCATAAAATTCCCAAGACTCTTCAATTCCACCAAAGATATCACCTGAAAACAGGGTCTTCGTCTTAGGTTCATACGAAACAAAAGCCCCCGGTGAATGACAATACGGTGTGGTTAAGAACTGAAGTTCTAATTCTCCATCAACCAGTTTAAAGTCATTTTTATCAATTGCATAATAATCTGAGGTAATCATGTAGTGCTTAACAAGTGGAATCATTCGCGAATGCGTAATTACAAGCAAGTCTTCTCTATCAATAAGCTTTTCCATCTCAGGAACAGACGCCGCTAAGTCAGGATCTTGGTGATGTAAGATAATGTACTTTACATTTTTCATCGAAGAGATTTCATTTACTTTTTTAACTACCGCATCAAACTCAAGCATAGAACCGGGGTCAACTAAAATACTGGCATCACCATTTTCAATAAAATACGGATGGCACTGAAAAGGGTCGTTTTCTAAGTACATTCCTATCCAAAACAGTTTGTCCGCTATTTCAATTGCTTTTGTAAAATCCAAGTACTTTCCTTTGTTAAAGTATAGTCAAAACTTTAGTAAATGCTAAATGATTATCATCAAGTTTAAAAAAGATACAATACATAAATATAAAGTCAAATAAGGTCAAGAATTGAAAATAGCAATTATCGGTGCAGGCGCTTCAGGTTTAATGGCAGCAATCACCGCTTCTAAAGAGGGAAATGAAGTTCATCTTTATGAACAAAACACCAAGTCAGCTAAAAAAATTCTTGCCTCAGGTAATGGACGTTGTAATATCTCTAACAAAAATCTTTCCTCTTCTGACTACTTTGGAATGAACCAAAATTTCGTAACGCCAGCACTTGAAACCTTTGGTTTTACGCATCTTCAAAAGTTTTGTAAAAACATGGGCTTATTACTTAACATTTTAGACGATGGACGTGCCTATCCGCTTTCAAATGAAGCTAAGTCTGTTGCGCTTAGTTTTGAAAGTTATGCCCTCTCTAAAGGCGTGCGTTTTTTTACAGAAAGTAAAATAACAAAGGTCACAAAACAAGACGGTAAGTTTTTTCTTTTCCATGAGAATCTTAGTTCAGAACCTTATGACAAACTACTTATCTGTACTGGATCAGAAGCAGCACCTCAACTTGGAGGAACAACAAGTGGTTATGAGCTTGCAAGTTCTTTAGGGCATTCCCTCATTCCAACATACCCTTCTTTAGTGCAACTCCACCTTAACGCAAAGGTTCATGAAAAGATGTCAGGGAGTAAGGTTGATGGTGAAGTCAGTCTTTACATCAACGGAAAAAAAGAGCAAAGCATTAAAGGTGACCTTCTTTTTACCAAGTACGGTATCTCAGGCTTTGCTATTTTAGATATTTCACAACAGGCTTCTGAGTCAATGCTAAACTACCAAAGTGTAGACATAGGGCTAGACCTTCTTCCAAAGTTTGACAGACAATCACTTAGTTCTCAACTCTTAAGTATGTGTCAAAACCTACCTAGCTTTGAAATCGAGACGATTTTAAGTGGTATGTTGCCTAAGAAAATTGCACATACTCTCTTAGAAGAAGCAAAGATAAGCCCACAAACCTTAGCTTCAAAAGTCCACACAAAAATGACCAAACAGATAGTCTCAAAAATAAAAGATTGGCGTTTTGAAGTTTCTGAGACGCATGGCTTTAAACATGCCGAAGTCAGTGGTGGTGGAATTAATACTGATGAAGTTAATGAAAAAACTATGGAGTCTAAACTTTGTGAAGGTCTTTACTTTGCAGGTGAGGTTTTAGACATTGTAGGGCGACGCGGTGGATTTAATTTTGCTTTTGCTTTTGCTAGTGGTCATCTTGCTGGAAAAGAGCTCTCTTAACGAATCTCAAACTTTCCACTAAAATCTTCATTCGATTCATACTGTTCAATGTTGTCTACACGAGACAGCATAGAGCCCTCTTCTAAAATAGCAATAAACTCTGCAAAGTCATCATCTTCAAGTTTAGCCCCTGCTTCAACCCGTCCATCAGAAAGATTTTTAACATAACCACTAAAACCTTTATTACTCGCTTTTTCAGCAATGGTTTTTCGATACCAAACCCCTTGAACTTTCCCTGAAATAAGAAACTGATAATTTTGCATAGTTAGCCTTTTATTTTGCATCAATAATTTTATGTTATCATAATAAAACAAAATAATTAAAGGACTTTTATGACTGTATGGATTATCTTAGGGGTTATTGGACTTGCCCTTGTCTTAATGTACAACACTCTTATCTCACGTAAAAATCAAGTAGAAAATATTTTTGGCTCTGTTGACGCAATCTTAAAAAAACGTTTTGACCTTATTCCTAATCTTATTTCTTCGGTTCAGCAGTACATGACACATGAGAAAGAGCTTTTAGAAAAAATCACACAGTGGCGTTCTCAAGCAATGAAACCAAACATCTCAGATGAACAAAAAATCGACTTAGACAACAAGATGAGTGGAGCATTAGGTTCTATTATGGTTGCGGTTGAAAACTACCCTGACTTAAAAGCCAATGAAAACATCATGCACCTACAACGTACACTTACTGAAGTTGAAGCACAAATCTCAGCCGCAAGACGTGCGTATAACCAAGCCGTGACAGACTACAACAACTCTATTGAGATGTTTCCTACTAACATCATGGCAAACATAATGCGTTTTACCCGCAAGGCTGTTTTTGAAACAGCAGAGGCAGAACGTAAAAATATAAATGTAAAAGAGTTGTTTAACTCTTAATGAAAAAGATAAGCGAACTAACTGAGTTTTTTTATGATGAGTTACATCCTGATTTAAAAAAACTTGAAAATGACAGAAAAGCACTTTCACGTAAACTCATTTACATCGGTGTAGGCCTTGCCTTACTTGCTTCTGTAATTACCGTTCTTATTTTCACTAATTCTAATTCACACTCAGAGTTTGATTTCATTTCTTTTTTTATCGCTTTTGCTCTTTTTTATTGGGCTAAAAAGCATTACTCAAAAGATTATGCTTCCGAGTTTAAAGATAAAATCATTCATCCTCTTATTAAACAAATTGACGACTCTTTGCAGTACTCTAAAACACTGTGTATTTCACAAACACACTTTAGAAACTCAAAGCTCTTTAAAAAGGGCATTGACCGCTACAATGGTAATGATCTTGTAAAAGGAAAAATAGACGATGTTAAACTAAAGTTTTCAGATGTTCACGCAGAGTATGAAAGTCGTGATTCTAAAGGCAGAAGTTCGTGGCATACTATTTTTCAAGGTCTATTTTTAATGGTAGACTTTAACAAAGATTTTAAGGGCTCAACAACAGTTCTTCCTGACACCGCAGAAAAGAACTTTGGCAAACTCATTGGGGGTTGGTTACAAAGTAAAAATATGAGCCGAAATGACCTCGTAAAGATGGATGACCCTGAATTTGAAAAGCAGTTTGTTGTGTACAGTAGTGATCAAATCGAAGCCCGTTATATTCTTACTCATGCCATGATGAAAAGACTGCTTGACTTTAAACGGCGTTCCTCTGTTCCACTCTATGTCAGTTTCACCAACAATCAAATTTACCTAGCCTTAGAGTATAACAAAGACCTTTTTGAACCAACAATTTTTTCTTCTTTATTAGAGTACTCATTAATTAAAGAATATGTCACTACCTTACAACTCGCAACGGGTATAATACACGAACTTAAACTTAACGAAAAATTATGGAGCAAAATATGAAACTACTCACAACATTACTTCTTACCGCTACACTTGCCTTTGGACTTGAAGTTGGGCAGATGCCTTCAACAATTACACTTGAAGGAGATAAGGGTGCCTTAGTTACGGGAGAGCCTTTTTCTAGTACTATGCTTAGAGATAAGGTTTATGTTCTTTTCTACGTTGACCCTGATGAAAAAGAGCTAAATTCTCATGTTAGTGCTGCTTTAAAAGCTGAAAAATTTGACCGAGCAAATTATGGTTCTATTGCAGTTATTAATATGGCAGCGACTTGGTTACCTAACTTCGCCATTGCTTCAAAACTAGAAAAAAAGCAAGAAGAATTTCCTGACACTATTTATGCTAAAGATTTGGAGTCTGTTCTTGTAAAAGAATGGGACTTAAAAGATGACAGCTCTAATGTTGTTCTTTTTGGAAAAGATGGAAAAGTGCTTTTTATTGTTAAAGGTAAACTTAGTAATGTTGATGTACGTCTGCTTATTTCTATCATTAAAGACAATCTATGAGTATGATGAAAAAGAAAAATCTGTTTAGCTTAAGTGTTAAAGATTTTTTTACGCCTTACTTTTTAGGTTTGGCGCTAATGCCTCTGCTCTTAACCCTTGTTATTTTATTTACAGGTTTGGGTTACGGTATGAGTATTTTAGACGAAACAATGAAGTCTGTTAAGATAGAAAAAACAACTACCTCATACTCAGATGCTACCACTTCTCACTCTGAAAGTTCTGTTAACTTCTCCTATGATGACTCTAATGTCACTTCAACACCTTTTTATGAAGTTAATCCTGTTGAACTTTTTGAGTCATTGCAAAGCTCTGAAATACTTTCAAGTATGCTTCAAAATGACATATTACGATGGATTATTGAAAAGATAGTTATGTTAGTAGCGGGTTATTTTATTTTTATTTTAGCCGTGATTATTGCCGTGATTATTGTAGGGTTTTTTACACCTCTAATTGTAAAAAAACTAAAGTCACGTCACTACCCTCCTTTTGAAATCAGAGGACATGGTTCAGTCTTTTCTGCAATTTTATATGCACTAAAGTCACTCTTTATTATGGTGATTTTGTACATTGTACTTATTCCCATTTATTTTATTCCTTTTTTAAACATCATTGCATTTAACCTACCAGCATATTACTTTTTTCATAAGATGCTCGTATATGATGTTGGTTCTGAGATTAACACCAAAAAAGAATTTATACAGATTAAAGCCATTGTTAGTAATCAGATAAGACTACGAACCTTAGGAATGTATGCCCTTACCCTCATCCCTTTTGTAGGTATCTTTTTCCCAATTTTATTTGTGATTTACCTCAGTCATATTTTCATCAATGAAACACTAGAACTAAGAGCAGTCACCGGCTAAAGATTTTACAAAATTAGCCGATGTTATCTTACTAAAACTACGTAAAGAGTCTATTATGAACACAACAACTACCTTAAATGCTTATTCGCAACATAGTCTGTCCATTGATATTAGAACCAGTAGTGGTGACCTTATTGAGCTTGATTTCAATAATGAAAAATCACTTCAGTACGCTAAGGGTGATGGTCAAGAGTTTTTATCTTTTTCATCTTTAGAGTCTTTTTCTTTTCATTATGAAGGTAATGGCATTGATGCACAAGACAGAAAAGAGATAGAAGCCTTTTTAGAACTTGCTCAACCTAACATTGACAACTTTGTAGCAGGGCTAAATGACGGTTCTTCTTTAACCGAACCTATCAACAAAATCACTTCAGACATTGCTAACATCTTTCAACCCCTTACGAGCAAAGGTGATGACAACTTAAACAACTTCGCTAAACATGGCTTAGTTAATGCCTTTGACAATGCCTTTAAAAATGAGATAGAACCTATTGACCAACTCGATCAAATCTTTGCCAATGCAGAACGTTTCTTAGAACAGTTATTTAAACAACTTGATAAGGTAGAAGAAGACGTGTACCTTTAATGCCAAGTGTTCAAAAGTCTATCCTCGTTGTAGTTGCCTTCGTCATTGCCTTTTCTCTAGCTATCTATCTATTTGCCTACAGTGGGCTAAACGGTACCATCGAAGATAAAATTGCTTCTAAAAAACCTGTTGCACTTTTCTTTTCTGCTTCTTGGTGTGGTTCATGTAACAAGCAAAAACCTATCTTATATAAAGTGTTAAAAGAGCATGAGAGTCTTGAGTTTTATGAGATTGGTTCTAATCTAAATAAGGTAAGAAAAAAGATTCTATTTGAGCAGTATAAGGTTCATGGGATTCCCACCTTACTTTTATTTGATGAGGGTAAAGAGGTACAGAGGTTAACAGGTTTACAAACTAAAGAAGCCTTACAAAAGGCTTTCTTAGAACTTCACTAAGATATCTCAGCAACAAACTCTTCATTAACAACATCAAACTTCACATTAGCACCTTCTTCAATCTCACCCGAAAGAATAAGGTCAGCTAGTTTATCTTCAACCATTTCATAAAGAGCACGTTTAAGAGGTCTTGCACCATAAACAGGGTCAAAGCCACTTGAAGCAATAAACTCTTTCGCTGAAGAGCTTAAACTCAGTGTAATATCACGTTCACTTACCTTAGCTTGAATCTCAGCAAAGAAGATATCTACAATACCTTTAATTTGCTCTAAACCTAGCGCATTAAAAACAACCATGTCATCTAAGCGATTTAAAAATTCAGGTTTAAAGTGAGATTTTAACTCAGCTAAAACTTCTTCATCTTCGGCACCATTCAT
>Ga0256826_1001080_pt1 | contig 16904 bp, 14 predicted proteins | sample CV79metaG_FD_185975 | JGI IMG/M metagenome (GOLD analysis project Ga0256826, IMG submission 185975) | Hydrothermal vent microbial communities from East Pacific Rise, Pacific Ocean - CV79 | ecosystem: Environmental > Aquatic > Marine > Hydrothermal vents | place: Pacific Ocean: East Pacific Rise...
TCATATCTTTTGCCTCTTGGGTAATTGCTTTTTCATGCATAAAACTAACCATCGCTTTGACTGAATTATCAATAGGCTCTAGTACAGGCTTAGGATATACCCCTAACCAAATAACAATAGCTACTAAAGGAATGAGTGACCATGTTTCTCTAGCATTTAAATCTTTTAGTTTTAAATTTTCATCATTGGTTACGGGACCAAAGAACGCTTTTTTCATAACTCTTAACATATATACAGCACCTAAAATAATAGATGTTCCTGCGATTATAGTCATAATAGGTGAGACTTTATAAAATCCAAGGAGTACAAGGAATTCTCCTGGGAATCCCATAGTCAAAGGTAATCCTACTGCTGCCATAAGCATAATTCCAAAAATAACTGCATATTTTGGCATCACAGATGCAAGACCACCAAACTCAGAAAGAAGCTTTGTATGTCTTCTATCATAAATAACTCCTACAAGCATAAACAATGCTCCTGAGACAATCCCATGAGAAAGCATTTGAAATACTGATCCAGAAATACCTTCTGCATTCATAGCAAAGATACCTAACATAATAATACCCATATGAGATACAGAAGAGTATGCAATCACTTGTTTCATATCTTTTTGAGCATAGGCAACCATGGCAGTATACACAACCATAATAAGCGAGAGTATCGCCACAGGCATAATTGCCATGACTGATGCATCAGGAAACATTGGAAGTGAAAATCTTACAAATCCATAGGTACCCATCTTAAGCAACACAGCTGCAAGTATCACCGAACCAATCGTTGGAGCTTGTCCATGGGCATAAGGAATCCATGTGTGAAATGGAAACATCGGTACTTTAATCGCAAATCCTATAAAGAATGCAGCAAATAACCATAATTGATAATCCACTGGCAATACCAATGCATACCAATCTGTAATTGCAAAACTCCAAACACCTGTAAGATTATGGTAAATATAAGCTACAAATAACATACCTACAAGCATAATAAGTGACCCTGTAAAAGTATACAAGAAGAACTTAATCGAAGCATAGACTCTTAATGGTCCACCCCATGCACCAATGATATAAAGCATTGGTACAAGAGAAAGCTCCCAAAAAAGATAGAAGATAATCGCATCTAATGCAACAAATACCCCTACCATTGTCATCTCTAAAAAGAGCAATGTAACAATCATATTTTTAATATTTTTTGTTATTGACATTGAAGCCATTCCAATGAGTGTCATGAGGGTAGTCATTACAATAATAAATAAAGAGATACCATCTACACCCATATAGTAAGAGATACCCATATCAGGAATAAGTGGTATCATCTCTACAAACTGCATACCTGCATTATGCATATCAAAACTAAACCATAACCATAACGAGAGGAAAAATTCAATAGCTGCTACAGTAATACCGTAGGCTCTTGCACTCTCTTTATCGATAACAAATCCAAGCAATCCTGCAATTGCTGGAAAAAATACTAATACACTTAAAATATTATCCATCTTATCCCCTTAAACGAACATCGCTGATATTGCAGCAATCGCTAATAATATAACACTACCTACAGCCATCCAGTTAAGATAGTGTGAAAGGTTACCTGTTTGCATACTTCTTGTTGCATCTCCAGACTTATACAATGCTTTTGCAATGTTATCTACTGTTGCATCTACAATTTTTAAGTCTATTTTTTGCCAAAAGATTTCAGATAAAATCATATACGGTTTTGTAATAAATTCTTCATAGAATTTTGGTACATAATATTGATTTTTCAATAGTTTATATAAGAATCCATCTTCTGCTTCTTCATCACGTTTCCATGCTTTGGCTCCTGTTCTAGCATATTTCAAATACGCCAGTACAATACCAGATACGGCAACAAAGATAACAATAAGACCTAACCACGTTGCCAAATGATGTGTATGTTCACTCATATCATAATGTGGCAATAGATTTGTTATAAATGCTTTATACTGACTCATAAACCAACCAGTGATGGTAGCTAGAACCGCAAGTGGTGCCATAGCAATTAAGACAAATTTATACATTTCATGAGGGTGAAATCCTAGTGCTGTATGACGATCTTCTCCATAGAAAGTAAGAAAGACTTGTCTAAAGCTATAAAAGGCTGTCATACCTGCTGTAATGACCAACATAATCCATAAGATATAAGTATGCTCATTAAATGCTGTTTCAATAATAGCATCCTTTGACCAGAACCCTGCAAGAGGTGGTAACCCTGCAAGTGCAACAGATGCTAAAGTCATATAGATCCATGTACCCTTCATCTTTTTTCTCAATTGACCCATTTTGAAAAGATCAAGTTCATCATGCATTGCATGCATTACATTACCTCCACCAAGGAAAAGAAGTGCTTTAAAGAATGCATGTGCTGCGAGGTGGAAGAGTGCAATCCAATATGCCCCTAACCCAGCTGCGGCAAACATATACCCTAATTGGGAAAGTGTAGAATATGCAATAATACGTTTTAAATCACGTTCTACCAATGCCATTGATGCAGCATAAAATGCTACAAAGGTACCAAGGCTTGCAATAAAGAAACTCACTTCAGGTGCTGCAGAAAAAAGAGGATTTGCTCTAATCACTAAAAATACCCCTGCTGTTACCATGGTAGCTGCGTGAATTAATGCAGAAACAGGTGTAGGTCCTTCCATTGCATCTGTTAGCCATGTATGTAGTGGAAATTGTGCTGATTTTCCCATTGCACCAATAAAGAGTGCAATAGCCGCTGTTGTAATAATCGTATGACTCAACTGAGGAATCTGTGCAAATACTTCATCATATTGAAGTGTACCTGTATTCCAATAGAGTATAAAAATACCTATTAACATTCCAAGGTCAGCAATACGGTTCATAATAAATGCTTCATTTGCTGCCCATGATGGAGAGATAGAAGGGTTTTCTTCTCTGGTTTTGTCTGCTTTATGATACCAAAATCCAACAAGTAACCATGAACATACACCCACACCTTCCCAACCAATAAAGAGTCCAAGAAAGTTATCTGACATTACAAGAATCATCATAGAAAAAACAAATGCAGAAAGATATGAGAAGAATCGGTTAAATGATTTATCATGATCCATATATCCAATAGCATACACATGAACAATCGTTGAGACAAGAGATACCACTGTCATCATAGTCACAGAGACTTGATCAACAACAAAACCAAACTCTACATTGAAGTCTCCAGCATGAATCCAATCCATCATCGTGACATGAATCACATTTCCTGTAGTATAAAGATTAATCGCTAACAGTAATGAAGAGATAAAAGCCATACCAATAAGAGCAGAAGCCACGACTCCTACAAAGATTTGTCTCTGACTCATACCAAAAAGTGCTGCAAATAGTGATCCTACAAACGGTGCAAAAAGTGCAATATATACTAAATTTTCCATCTTATCCTCTCATATTTGCAAGGTCATCTAAATCAAGAGAACCATGTTTTTTATATAGTACAATTAAGATACCAAGACCCACGGCTACTTCAGATGCTGCAATAGCAATCACAAAAAAAGCAAACATTTGACCTGTTAAATCATTGTAATAATGTGAAATAGCTGCAAATGCAATATTGACTGCATTGAGCATCACCTCTGTTGCGAAGAAAAGCATCAATAGGTTTCTTCTTCTTAGTACGCCAACCAATCCAATTGAAAAGATCAGTGCTGATACGATAAGGTAGTGAGATAAACCTATCATTTTTCATCCTTTACTACTAAAATTTCATCATCTGCTGTCATATCTTCGGTAAGAGATGTATCCATCTTCTTACCTGCGAGTATAATACCAGCAATCATTGCAACCAATAACATAACTGCTGCTACCTCAAATGGTATAAGGTACTTTGTAAAAAGTACAATACCTACATCTTGGGCATTACCTACACCTTCATGCATCGGGTATAGTGCAGCAGCGGCAATGGCTTCTGAGTGTATTGGTGCAGCAAACATCAGAACCAAAACCAAAGCAGAAAGACCCCCAAGTAAAAATACTAAACCATTGCTTGTATTTTTCTCTTTAATATCTCTCGTCGCATCAAAGAACATCATTGCAAATGAGTATAAAGCCATAATAGCTCCTACATATACAATCAGCTGTACAACCCCTAAAAAGTCTGCTCCCAAAATAAAGAAGAAGCCTGAGATAAGTACCATACCCGCTGCCAAAGATGTCATCGCATAGAGTACATTTTTACTCATTACTGTGACCAAAAAAAGTCCTATTGTTAAAGCCGAAAATAGGTAAAAGGCTACAATTTCATACATTCTATTCTCCCTAATACGCTAATGGCGTTTGTTTAATATTGTCGTCAGCATTTGGAGACACTGCACCAAATCCATCATACTCTTGTTGTAAATTAAGCTTATCAATAGGTGTTAACATATCTTCAAAAAGTGAGAATCCAGCTCTTTGCTCAGATGCATTTTCATAACGTCCCCCATGCACGATTGCCAGTTCGGGACACACTTCTGCACAATATCCACAAAAGATACAACGACCAAAGTTAATCGTATACTCAGATACTTCTTTACGCTGATTTTCATCATATTTTGTATCCATAGTGATACAATTAGAGATACATATCTTTTCACATAATCCACAACCAATACATCTATAGTTACCAGACTCTAGTAATCGAAGCATATCATGAATGGCTCTATATCGTGGAGAGATAGGTAATTTCTCAAATGGGTATTGAATCGTATGCATATCATTGGCAAACAATGCTTTAAGCATCGCTTTCATCGTTACCCATAAACCTACAAAAAGTTCGCCTTTAAACGTTCTTTTAACCACTTGTTTAAATTTACACATTCCACCTTTTGGTGTTTTTCCTGCATCTACGGCAACATAACTTTGTGTACCTACGTTTCTGTTTTTAAATTGTTCTAAACTCATACCTACTCCCTTATACCATCATCACTAATGCAGTAATCAGAATATTTACCACAGCTAGTGGCATTAATACTTTCCAACAAAGCCACATCAACTGATCTGGTCTAACATGAGGCCATGCTGCTCTTACCCATAACATTAAAAAGAAGAAAAATGAAATTTTAGCCATAATAAATAACCATCCTAACATCCCTTCTGCATCATAACCACCCAAGAACACAATAGATGCTATCACTGAAATAGTAATCATATTTGCATATTCACCAATAAAGAACATACCCCATCTCATACCAGAATACTCTGTCGCATATCCAGAAACAACCTCTGCTTCATGTTCAAGAAGGTCAAAAGGTGTTCTGTTTGTTTCTGCAAACCCAGCAATAAGGAAAAGGACAAATGCCACAGGCTGTTGCCAGATGAGCCATGAGCCGATACCATCAGACTGATAATTGTTAAAATCAACAAAAGAGAGTGATCCTACTAACATAATAGGTGCCAAGATGGAAAGTCCAGTGACAACTTCATAAGACAAAAATTGTACCGCTGTTCTTGCTGCACCAATAATACCCCATTTGTTTGCTTGTGACATACCTGCAAGCAATGGTCCATACAATCCTGCTGCCATCATACCTAAAACAAAAAGAATCCCAATATTTAAATCAGATGCAATAGAAGGCACAAAGGTATCTCCTAAAACAGGTATCCAAGAAGGGATAGTAAAATCTGGGAATACAGGTACCGCAGCCAAAGCAATAAATGCTGTTGCTGCTGTAATAATGGGAGCAATCATAAAGATAAACTTGTTTGCATTTTGAGGGATAATATCCTCTTTTGTAAAAAGTTTTATTCCATCTGCTGCAATTTGTAATAATCCATAAGGTCCTACATGCATTGGTCCAAGACGTCTTTGCATAAATGCCAAAACTTTTCTTTCTATAAATGTACCAAATCCAGCCAATGCTGAAATAATCGCCAAGATAAGCACGGCTTTAATCAGTACGCCTACCCATGTGACTTGTGGTAAATTTTCTACGAGTGTTGTTTCCATATTACACCTTTCTCAATGTTACTTTTGTGTAGCGTGACTCACCAAAGAGATCATACACACCCTCAGCTGCTTTAAAATCTGATACTTTTACAATATCACCCGTGATTTTATCATCTACCACTACATCTAAAGTAATGCTTCCATTGTCAAAGACAACTTCTACTTTATTACCTAAACTCTCTGCTTTCTCTTTACTTGCATACAATGCAAATGTTTCAAAAATTTCATGAGACTTAGCGGTAAAGTCATTAAATTGTCTAGCAGGATTACATCTATATGCAATCTCACCATCCAATACAGCATTTTCATCAAACTTAACAACTTCAGGAAGTTCAGTCTCTACATTTGATGTGTCCAATGTATATCCACGGTTATCTACACCATCATTTGTAAAGCTATTAGGTAAGCTATCAAAATTTACGGCTTTAAACCCTCTATCTGTTGGAAGCATTGCTGTCCAATCAATCGTGAGTGCAGGTGCATCTACAAGCTCTTTCATAAGATCGTTTAATTCATGGCCTGCATACTCAACGGCTGCATTGGTAGGCAATACACGTTTGGTGATACTACAAAGTGTTCCTTCTTGTTGGTTCATTGCTGGCATATCTAAATCACCAGAACCCAGTGCAGAGAGTCTAAAGTCACCATTTTCATTGTATCCAACAGTGTACCCACTTTGTGCATCATCCAAATCACAGATAAGTGCAACACCTAGTGCATTTGACTTAGGTGGTGTCATCACTACATCAATAGGACACGTTGCTTCAACAAGAGCTACCAATTTGGCAATATTTTCTGCTTTTTCATGATAGTAAAGATCTTCACCTAACATCATAGAGAAGTTCTCTTTTTTCTTCATCATTTTTGCAAAAACATCATCAAATTTAGATGCATCTCCACCAAGTAACGCTACCAATCCATTGGTAGTGATAGTTATCTCTTTCTCTACCATCTCAGTTACTTTTTTAGATACTTCTTCCTCTTCGCCTGTCTCTTCGTTAAGTACCAGCTCTTTTACCGTCTTAACTTCTTTTTCTTTCACCGTTTTGGTTTCAGATTTTGCAAAGCTTGCAATATACTCTTTTACATCTTCAGGAAGCAATGCTTTATCTGCAAATAAATCAAGTACCAAATAAAGGGCTGCTTCTTCAAGTCCTACTTTATGATTAAACGCAACTACATTTTTACCAAAAGAAGGAATCAATGTATCTCCCACTGGGTGGAAGTAAAGTCCTGCACCTTTGTTAAGCTTTTGTATATTGTTAAATGCATATTTCATCGCAGGAGAGTCATTTCTGAGTGCTGCACCAATAGAGATAACAAAGTCAGATTTTTTCATCATTGCATCTGTATCGGTTGTCCATAAAGAATTTCCAGAAGCTGCTTCATAATGGTTTAAGAATTTTTGGAATGCTCTTACTTCAGGATTGTAAAGCTTCACTCCCATTTTTTCTTTGAGTGTCTGAAGCATAGCTGCTTCTTCATTCGTAATCATTGCGTTAAATCGTACCGTATCCGCTTTTTTGAAAGCTTCGATAGCTGCATCAAATGCTGCTTTATCTTTCGTCGCTGTCGTATTTTGGAAATCATAAGCAAAACGTGCTGAACCATCAAGAGAGACGTAAGACCACTCATTGGTAATTCTAAAGATTTTTTCTGTTCTATCTTCAATAGAAGTAGGTCTTACTTCATAATAAATCTGTGCCCCATCAGATGAGTGAGCAGCAACTGCTGGTATACGCTTTAAGTCCCATGCATTTGAAGTATAAACAAAATCACGTGATGCTAAAGCACCCACTGGACATACTGCGATACACTCACCACAGTCAGAACAGTTTGTATGCTCTGTACCATTGCTTGGTGCAATGACAGATTTTTGTAACTTGTTCCACATCGAGTATGCATCTTTAGGCATAGAGTCTTTATACCCCTTATCTAGCTCTGCTCCTCCACGTTTCACTGTTGTAATCGCAGCATCACCAATCATATCTTTACAGACAGTGGTACAACGCTCACATACAATACAAAGTGCTGGATCGTAATGGAGTATGGATGACCAGTTTACACTCTCACGTTTAGTATCTGGAATCATATATGATTGTGAATCTACACCTAACTCTAATGTATAGTTCTGTAATTCACACTCACCAGACTTATCACATACACCACATTGTAGTGGATGATTAACGTCATAGACTTCCATAATAGCTCTACGCTCTTCAAGAATATTTGGTGTATCAACAACAACCTCCATACCCTCTTTTACTTTTGCATTACATGCATACACTTGTTTACCATCTGCTTCTACCAGACATATACGACACGCCAATGTCGGCGAACATCTTGTCAAGTAACATATAGCAGGGATAAAAATATCATTGGCACGTGCAGCATTAAGGATATATTCACCCTCTTTTGCTTGATAATCAATGCCATCGATTTTGATAGTAACCATGTTATCTACCGTTTGTACTTCACTCATACTTAGCTCCCTATCTTTTGAATTTCTACTCTGCTAAACCTATAAGAGGATACCAAAGGCGTACTTAATCCCATATCATATGTGGGGTTAAGTGCAATGGTTCCTTTCATAGATGTATCAATCTTAAACACACGTTTAAACGTCATACCATGAATGCTAAAAGAAACTTTCTCACCATCACTCACTTTTGTGGCCGTTGCAAACTGAGAAGAACCTACTAAAAATGCCTCTTGCTCTAAGGGTTTACATACATTTGTAAAGGCTGAGAATTGTTCTTTTGGATTACAAGTATAGACAATTGAACCATTAAAACCATCCAATTCTTCTACTTCTTCAAACTTCTCATCTACTGCCACAGTTTTCTGCTCTAAAAGGTATCCTCGGTGTTCGGTACCTACCGTATCAAAATAATCTGGTAAAGCATCAAACTCTAAAGATTTAAATCCTTTTTCTTTAGGAAGTACTTTTGTATAGTCAATGGTATATTCTGTATGTAAGCCTAAAGCATTGGCAATATCATTGAGTATATATCCACCATACGGTTGAGCCACATTCATTGGTACTACACGTTTATCATTACTTGTAAGCGTACCTTCTTGTTGATTCATTGCAGGCATATCAAGATTACCATTACCAAGAGCAGAGAGTGTAAAGTCTGCCTCAGCGTTATATCCTACAGTTTGACCTGTTGCTTCATCATCAAGGTCACAAATAAGTGAGACACCCATTGCGTTACCCACTGGTGGTACACAGACTACATTAAAGTCTGTATATTTTTCTACCAGTGCTAAAATCTTAGCTATCTGTTCTGCTCTTGGATGGGCATAAAGGTCAGCACCAATAATCAAAGAAAAACCATGCTTTTTAAGCATAGATTTTTTAAGGAACACTAACTCTTCTTCACCTACATTAGACTCTGCACTAAGATTACCAATATCTAAGTCATTTAAGAATGCTTTTACACTCTGTGGTACATCAACATCATTGAGTAATGTCTCTACAAGCAGTGCAGCGACACCCTCTTCACTTTGAGGTTCATACTTAATAAACTGCGTCACAATATTTTTCATCTCTACATCTTCAATAGGATGCATATATGCTACACGAGCCCTGTTCCATTTTGATGCCATATTGATATGATACTTTAGCGTTGGTGCATCATCATTTATTTTTGTACCTAGTACAATAATAGCTGTAGATTCAGAAATAGCTTTTAATGTACCAGAATAAAGTGATTTACCTGTTACAGAACTGTATGCATGCATAAATTTCTGATACGCTCTAGCTTCACCAGAGATAAGTTTAGCTCCAGTAAGCTCTTTAATCTTTTGTAAGATTAATGATTCTTCATTGCTAATTTGAGGGGCAAAAATAATGCTTTCTGCACTTTTCATAGCTTCCACTGCTTGAGCAAAAGCTTTTTTATCTTTAGTCACATTTTTATTGGCATAATCAAAACCATAGCGTCCAGCTCCACAAAGTGAAGTAAACTCATAATTATTGGTCATACGATAAATCGTATCATTTTTTACTTCATACGTCATTTGACATCCACCACCACAGTGAGGACAAGCAGATGGGATTTTTTCTAACTCCCATGCATTGGTAGTATACTTAAAATGTGTATCTACCAAGGCTCCAACTGGACATACTGCGGCTGCTTCACCAAGACTTGCATAGTTTTTATCTTTTTTGGTATTGACAATCGTAGAAGAATATCCACCAAATTTAAGTTGAAGTGCTTCATCACCAGTAATTTCGGTAGAAACACGTACACACTTCTCACACATAATACAAAGAGCAGGATCATAAGAGACATGTCCCCAGTTCTCTACTGGTCTGTGTTGGTCACGTGCAGTAAATGGTTGTTCTTTCAGGTCAAACTCCATGGTTTTATTCTGAAGGTCACACTCACCAGATTTATCACATACACCACACTCTAAAGGGTGATTTACGTTATAGAGTTTCATAATGTTTTGACGTTCTGTATAAAGTTCGTCATTGTTTGTTGTAATCACTGCACCATCGGTAGCTTTCTCTTGACAAGATAAGATAGCACCATCTACACCCTCAACATCTACAATACACATACGACATGAAGCAATAGGTTTTACTTTCGTAAGGTAACACATCGTAGGGATATAAATATCATTGGCACGTGCTACTTCAATAATCGTTTTACCAAAAGTACTTTTACATACTTTACCATCGATAGTCAGCGTAATCTCTTTTCCAAGATTTAATGAATTATGTTTAGCCATCTTACACCGCCACCATTGAGATATAATAACAACGCATACAACGTTCAGCTTCAGAGATTGCCTCTTCACCTGTGAAACCTAAGTTTACTTCTTTGTTGTTTGTTTTACGTTCTTGGGTTTCAAGTTTTTGACTCACTGCTCTTGGAATACCTGGCATCCAACCTGTAATTTTCTCTTTTTTATCATAGACTTTTAATCTTGCCAAATGGTCTTCCATAATCTCATCATCTAAAAGTGTACGTTTACCATCATAGATATAACGACTTATCACAGATGCTGCACGTCTTGCTTGACCTACTGCATTGACAATCGTCATAGGCCCATACTCACAGTCACCTGCGGCAAAAAGTCCTTCATGTGAAGTCATATAGTCTTTACCATTGGTTTGAATAGAGTTCCATGATGTCATATCAAGATTCCACTCTTCTGGTAAAATCTGTGTATCAAGTGCTTGTGAAACCGCAGGGATGAGATAATCAATATCTACTTCAAAATCACCATCTTCAATCTTCACAAGTTGTGCTCTACCACCATTAGGATCAGGTACAAGTTCAAATTTATTAACTTTAAGTCCTGTAAGTTTATCACCATCATCATAGATCTCTTCAATAGCCGAGTGGAAGATAAATTCTACACCCTCTTCTACTGCTTCATGATACTCTTCATAAGTTGTGTTACGAATAATTGTTTTTTCATCGCGACGGTAAAGCATAATCACTCTTTTTGCACCTTCACGAATAGAACAACGTACCACATCCATAGAGGTAAACCCACCACCTACACAAACAACTGTTTTGTCTTTAAGGTCTTCAGATGCTGAGGAACCAATACCATATTTATGCCACAAGTTTACCTTGTCTAGCATATCTATAGCACCCCAATACCCCGGCATCTTTGGGTTTTCATTGGCTGCACGTACTTTCTTAGAAAGTCTTGCACCAAATCCAAGAAGTGTTGCATCATACTCTGCATGTATCTCTTTGAGTTTTGGGGCATCCACTCTACAATTATTGGTAATACTTACTGCTTCCATCTCAAGTACAAGGTCAATATCTTTTTGATACTTTCCAATAGGCATTCGATATTCAGGTACACCAACAGCAACTTCACCACCATTGACTGGTAACTCTTCAAAAATATGAGATTGTATACCCTCAAGTGCCAAATAATAAGCAGCAGTGAGCCCAGCAGGCCCTGCACCAATAATGGCTACTTTTTTACCATCATTTCTCAATGGTTTAGGGTCATGAGGATGTAACCAAGGCACTTCGTGGTCTGTCTCATAATCTGCTCCCATACGCTTAAGCTCCATAATAGAGATAGGCTCATCAAGGTTCATACGACGACATGCATCTTCACATGGGTGAGGACATACACGTCCACAAGTATGTGCTAGAGGCATAGTCTGTCTTGTAGCGGCCAAAGATTCAGTAAATACCATATCTCTTACCCCTTCAATATACGCAGGAATATCTACATGTGCTGGACACATATCTGTACAAGGTGCTGTCACTTTTGCAATATATGAAGTATTACCATCATAATGTTTAGAAGGAATTTGAGCATCTATACACGTATCAAACTGATCTTTATAATGTTCCATTAAGTCCAATATAGGCTTAGGCACAGTTTTACCAATTTCACATTTAGAAGTCACCATCATCGTTTGACTGATTTCTTTTAAGTGTATGATATCATCGTGTGATCCTTGCCCACGAGCAATTTTGTCTAGTAGGTCATACAGGATTCTACCACCCCATCTACCCGGCGCACAACGTCCACATGCTTCAGAGTACTCTTGGTACTGAGCTGCATATTGGTTGGCAAGTTCAACCGCATCTATATCTTCATCGAAAATGGCTACACCATCCCAACCTATAAATGCCTTTGAATTTGTATCACCATGATAGGTTTCGGGTAGTTTAAAACCCGTTGCAACCCACTCGTCATAGGGTTTATCGCGGTTGTCAATAAACTCATCTCTCCAAGTGGAAAATACTATGCCTGACACTACTCAGCCTTTCCATCTTCGCTTGCTTTAGCTTCTGCAGCCTTAGCAGCTTCTTTTTGGGCAAGTATTTTTGCTTTTTCTGCGGCTTTCTCTTCTGCAAGTTTAGCAGCTTCAGCTGCTTTTACTTCAGCTTCTTTTTTAGCAATAATCAGTGCTTCAACACGTTCTTTCTTTGTTGCTTCACTTACTTTTTTTACAACAACAGTCCAGTCTACTTCATTGAACTTCAATGAGTTCATCAAGTCATGTCCAGTCTCTTTAATCACATCTGCAGATTTTTGAATAGAAGAAAAATCTCCTACTTCAAAGAGGAAAATTCCTACTTCGTCTACTTTGATACCTTGATCAATAAGTTCAACCATTCTATCATAAAAGTCGTCTTTTAAGTGTCTTAAATCATAACGTTTCATTATCTATCCACCTCTCCAAATACGATGTTTGTTGTACCAATAATAGTCACAACATCAGCAATATATGTACCTACAAGAAGCTCTTGTAGTAATCCTGTATGGAAAAAACTAGGTGCTCTACATTTTAATCGGTAAGCATATGGTTCACCCTCAGATTTAATATAGAAACCAAGCTCACCCTTTGGTGATTCTGTTGGTACATAAACTTCACCTTTTGGTGGTCTCATCCCTTGTGTTACGAGTACAAAGTGTTGCATCAATGCATAGTTTTGCGTCATAATCTCTTCTTTGGGTGCAGAGATATATTGAGGAGCATGTGCCATCAATTGTGCGTCTGACTTTCCATGCATAGGGATAAGTTGTCTTAACATACGTGTAGATTGTCTCATCTCTTCCATATAGAGTTTATAGCGACCATAAGAGTCACATCTGTCTGATGTTGGGATATCAAAATCCAATTCTGGATAAAGCTCATAAGGCTCTTCTTTTCTAATGTCCCATTTGACACCTGAACCTCTAAGCATAGGTCCCGTACAACCCCAACTTAAGGCATCTTCGGCAGAGATAACCCCTACATCTTCAAGACGCATTTTCCAGATACGATTTTCGGTAAGAAGCGCTTCATACGTATGTTCTAATTCATAATCTACTTTGTCACAAAATGCTGCAAGGTTTTCTAACCAACCTGCGGGAAGGTCAAGTGGTACCCCACCAATACGTACAGCAGAGTGTGTCAATCTTGCTCCACAATAGTCTTCCATAAGATCCATTGCAAATTCACGTTCACGAAAAGCATAAAGGAATACTGACATCGCCCCTACATCAAGCGCATGTGTCGCCACAAAGAAAAGGTGTGAAATAATACGGTTAAGCTCTAACAATATTGTTCTAATCACTTGCGCACGTCTAGGTGCTTCTACACCAATGAGCTTCTCTACTGCTAATGCATATGCATAGTTGTTAGAAGTCGATGCGATATAATCTAGTCTATCTGTAGTAGGTAAGAACTCATTATATGTCATGTTCTCTGCCATTTTTTCTATACCACGGTGTAAGTATCCAATATCTGGATATGCTTTTACCACTTGCTCACCATCAAGCTCAAGTACCAGTCTTAACTGACCGTGTGCTGAAGGGTGCTGCGGACCGAAGTTGATAACCATTGTATTGTCATCACGCTCAAAATTGAGATTTTCAAAAAATGGTGATAATTTATTTGCTACTTGCATCGTTGCCCCTATCTTCTTTCGTCTAAGACTTTAGACTCTTTTTTATTATAGTCAACCAATACTGTTTCACTATATTCTATCTCTTGTTTCTCTTCTGAGTATGCTGCATCAAATGGTACTTCATAACCTACACGTGAAAAACGTTTCGTATCTTCAACATCAATTTTGGCAGGATCTCTGTTTTCAGGTCCAATAATATCTCTATACTCTTTACCAAAAATTTTATCTACTTCATACCATGAAGCAAATTCATCTCCATGCAATGGATAGGTTTTAAGTAAAGGATGTCCTTCCCAGTCATCTGGCATAAGAATACGCTTAAGGAAAGGATGGTTATTCACTTTTATCCCAAACATATCAAACATTTCACGTTCTGCAAAATTTGCAGACTTGTAAAGTGGTTCAATACTTTCAATTGCTGCACCATTGGCTAAACGACATATGACTCTTACTCTTTTGGCTTCTGTCACATTTAACAGTTGCCAAAAGAGTTCAAATTCATTGTCACGTGCCAAATAATCCACAGCAGATTGCTCAGAACATTGTGTATATCCACAAGACTCTTTTAAGGCTTTCATCACTTCAAAGTTCGTCGTAGGATCTATATGTATAACAAGTTGACCTACTTCAACATACTGTTCTTTAACCAAAGCACCCAATGTTTCTACAACCATTTCGAAGTGTGCATCTTCTACTTTAGTTCTAGGTACACGTGGGGCTACCCAAAATCTATCTGTATAATAGGATTTTGCTTGAACGTTATCTTTAGGAACATATTTACGCATTATATTAACCTCGCTCTTTTTTTACCAGTTTGTGTGGTCAAATCTTGTTTTGTATTTTTCTTCATATCGGCAGACTCTTTACGAATCTTCTTTTGAAGCATCATCATTGCATACTGAAGTGTCTCAGGACGTGGAGCACAACCAGGCAAGTAGATATCTACAGGGATAATTCTATCTACCCCTTGTACAGTTGCATATGTATTAAACATACCCCCTGTATTGGCACATGAACCCATAGAAATGACCCATTTTGGCTCTGTCATTTGGTCATATAAACGTCTAGCAAACTCTGCATGCTTTTTAGAAAGTGTACCTGCGAGTATCATGACATCCGCTTGTCTTGGAGAGGCTCTAAATATCGTACCCATTCTATCAAAGTCATAACGGGATGCACCCGATGCCATCATTTCAATCGCACAACATGCGAGACCATAGGTAAGTGGCCAAAGGGAGTTTGAACGTCCCCAGTTTACGAGTTTGTCTACCGAAGTCAATGCTATCGGTAAGCCAGCTGCGCTAGCATAATTTACTTGATGCTGTGCCATTCAAGTGCTCCTTTTTTCCATGCATATACGAATCCAATCGTAAGTAGTAATATAAATAGTATCATCTCCGCAAAACCAAACCAACCGAGTAATCTAAAATCAATTGCCCAAGGGAACATAAAGATAATCTCTACATCAAACAAAATAAACAAAAGTGCTATCAAATAAAACTGTGCAGAGATAGTATTGGGTTGCTTTGTTACCTCTGGTCCACATTCGTAGATACTTAGTTTCAGTCTTTCTGTGTCAAGACGTGCCATTTTTCTAGATACAAGGCGTGCAGCCCATAGCGTTGCAGGGAACGCTACTGCTGTTAACGCAAACAAAACAAATACACCAAAATATGGATGTTCTGTAATTACATGAGTCATATTAATCCCTTAAAATTAATTCTTTTGATTGGACAAACCTACTTTATCATGATATCTCATCATGTAGAGAATCCTCAGAATATTACTCTTATAATAACTGAAACATGGTTAAATATTTTCGTGTATCTCATGGTTTAGGGTATTAGTTTTTATGATGTAACCATGTGAAACAAAGAAAAAGAGGGCTACAATGTCAAAAATAACACTAAGGTATAATACAATGATAAGTCCTAAACAAATAACAAATATGCTTTACTGGGTAACTATGGGTGCTATGGTACTATGGTTTGCCTATACAAAAGGTTGGATTTTAACCAACTTCCAATCTATAGATGCCAAAACTGCCATAACACTCATAGAAAATGATGACAATATTACCCTCCTTGATGTACGTACCATAGAAGAGTACAAAGAGGGTCACCTCAAAGATGCAACACTTATTCCTGTTCAATCTCTGTCTCAGAATCTAGCTATGCTCAAAAGCAGTAAAGATAAAAAAATTCTTGTCTACTGTAGAAGTGGTAACCGCTCTATCTCGGCATCACGTATACTAGAGTCAAATGGATTTACACCAATTAATGTCAAAGGTGGAATTTTAAATCTACAAAGTGCTGGGATAACGGTAGTTAAATAAGCTAAGCATCGTATATTTATATATACGATGCCTTACCCATATAATGACTAAAGGTATATGCTTTACATAGGATAAACTACACTTTGAACCCCATACTTTTTGCACCTTCGAAGCTAGAACCTAACTCTTTTTCTATCTCTTCTAAAAAGTCTTGATTTCCAAAGACCGATTCGTCACGTACTGATACTTTATAGGCTGTATTTTTAATAATGAGATTT
>Ga0256826_1001081_pt1 | contig 16900 bp, 18 predicted proteins | sample CV79metaG_FD_185975 | JGI IMG/M metagenome (GOLD analysis project Ga0256826, IMG submission 185975) | Hydrothermal vent microbial communities from East Pacific Rise, Pacific Ocean - CV79 | ecosystem: Environmental > Aquatic > Marine > Hydrothermal vents | place: Pacific Ocean: East Pacific Rise...
ACCTTTTTGAACAAGCAAAACAGAATGCACCCGCAATTATCTTTATTGATGAAATCGATGCAATCGGTAAAAGTCGAGCTTCAGGCGGAATGGGTGGAAATGATGAAAGAGAACAAACTCTAAATCAGCTTTTAGCTGAAATGGACGGATTCAACACAACTTTACCAATTATCGTTTTAGCTGCAACAAATAGACCTGAAATTCTAGATCCTGCACTTTTACGACCTGGAAGATTTGACCGACAAGTTTTAGTAGATAAACCTGATTTCAAAGGGCGATTGGAAATTTTGAATGTTCATATCAAAGGTTACAAACTTGATGATAATGTAGATTTAGATGATGTTGCAAGATTAACAGCAGGATTAGCTGGAGCAGATTTGGCTAATATTGTAAATGAAGCAGCACTTTTAGCTGGTCGTCGAGAGGGAAAAACGATAACTCATATAGATTTTAAAGAAGCTGTTGAACGAGCTATCGCTGGTCTTGAGAAAAAATCAAGACGAATAAATCCAAAAGAGAAAAAAATTGTTGCCTATCACGAAAGCGGACATGCATTAATTTCTGAAATCACAAAAGGAGCTAAGAAAGTTAATAAAGTTTCGATTGTTCCACGGGGCTTAGCTGCTTTAGGTTATACTTTAAACACTCCAGAAGAAAATAAGTTTTTAGCTCAAAAATATGAGTTGATTGCTGAAATTGATGTTTTGCTTGGCGGACGAGCTGCTGAAGAAGTTTTCTTTGGTGAAATATCTACGGGTGCATCGAATGACCTTGAGCGAACAACTGATATTCTAAAATCTATGGTGCAATATTATGGAATGTCTGATGTAGCGGGTTTAATGGTTCTTGAAAAACAGAAACAGAGCTTTTTAGGTGGTGGAATTAGTTCTGCTAGAGAATTTTCAGAAGAAACTGCTCAAAAAATGGATAAATATATTCAGGAAACTCTCGATGAAAGATACAAAGTTGTGAAATTACTCCTTGAAAAATATCGAGATGCTATTGAAAAAATGGTTTCTGAACTTTATAAAACTGAAACTTTAACAGGTGATGAGGTTCGTCACATTATTCGAGAGTTTGAGAAAGATAATAATTTAGAATCTCTTTTAGAAAATAAAAAAAGTAATGAAGATTCTCCAAGTTTAGATAAATAAATTTTATATCGGGTTCTACCCGATACTATAAATTTATAAATGTTATTAAACATCATATTAATCCTGAAATATTTAAGAGTAAATTTTTAGCTATAATCATTTTTAAATGAGATTTAAAGGATATAAAAATGATACATTTAATTCTTCAAGGAAAAGGTGGTGTTGGAAAAACTTTTATAAGTTCAATGCTAACTCAATATCTAAAATCGAAACATGACACTGTGATTGCTTTTGATACAGATAGTGTAAATCCTACATTTTCGCAATATAAAGCTTTAGATGTTAGACGAATCGACCTGATGGACGGAAGTAAAATTAATGAGAGAAATTTAGATACTCTTGTTGAAGCATTCTTAACAGAGCAATCTGATGCGATGGTTGTTGATAATGGTGCATCATCTTTTGTTCCTTTTAGTAACTACCTTATTGAAAATGAGGTTATTGAACTTCTTAAAGACAATGAAAAAGATGTTATGGTTCATACTGTTCTTGAGGGTGGTCAAGGAATGAATGATACACTTCAGGGATTGAATGTTTTAGCTAAATATTTCAATAATATTTTTGTTTGGCAAAATCAATATTACGGCGAAATATCTTATGAGGGTAAAAAGTTTGAAGAGACAAAAGTCTATAAAAACAACTCAAAAAAGATTTTTGGTATCGCTGTAATTGGAGATAGAAGTAGAGACACATTTGGTAAAGATATTGAACTTATGCTAAAAAATAAATTAACTTTTGATGAGGTTAAAACTGATGCCAGATTTCAGATAATGTCAAAACAGAGGTTAAATATCTTTAAAAAGGATATTTTCAATCAACTATCCAACTATTTTTAGTCGATGAATATTGAAGATATTCGAGCCGATATATTTCGGCTTTTTGATATTAAAATTGATAAAGATGATCCTATTTGGGCTTTTTTATATGCAAACCGTTCAATTATGCAAGAGCTTAAAGATATAATTGAGGTTAGTGAGAAAGAGACGAAACAGCATCACAAAGATCTAAAATCTGAACTCAATGAGTTTAAAAAAACTGCTAAAGATCTATTAAACAGATCGATTGAACAATTTGAACTTAGAATTGATGAGTTCGACAATGATATAAAACGGCTAGAAAAACTTAGCGAAGATTCAGTAAATATGAAAAATAGATTTAAAACTGAAATTCGTAAAGTTTATGACGAAAATATTGATCATATGTCAGGTCTATTTGATTCAAATATCATAGCTTTAGAAGATAGAATAACCTCAATTATAGAAGCTGTTGATTATACTCGTTTTAGCAAAAATATTGAGACAGAAGTTCAAGATATTGTTAAAAAGTCTCTTCAAGAAGTTCGAGCTGGAGTTTCTATAAACCGAAAAGCTATGGATAATCTTAATGAGATAAATGAGAGAAATGAAAGCACAATTAGAAAATTAAATACTCAAGTATCAACTTTAACAACTTTAGGAATTTTTCAAACATTACTTTTAGGAGCTTCCGTAACATTTATAGCGATGATATATCTATCTCAAGGAACTCTTAGGTTTTCAACAGTTGAAAAACCTTTCAGTATAGAAAAAACATATATTTTAAATGAAAGATAACATGAAACCAACTTTTTTTGCCGTAATTATCGGCTCTGAAATATTAGATGGACGGCGAAATGATAAACATTTTGAATTTTTAAAAAGAGAATTAAAAAGTAGGGGCTGGTCTCTATCTGGAGTTTATATTATTGAAGATGATATAGATTTGATGAAACAGACATATCTGCAAATAAAAAAAATTCCAAACTCTGTTCTGTTTAGTTTTGGTGGAATTGGAGCAACTCCTGATGATTATACTAGAGAAGTTTCATCAACTATTTTTACAGATGGTGAAATGGAGTTTAATCAAGAATTTAAAGATAGAATCGTTAAAAGATTTGGTATTCAAGGTTCTATTCATAGAGTCAATATGTCAAATTTACCAAAAAGTGCAAAACTATTATATGACAATCCTATAAATAAAATGAGTGGTTATTATCTTGAGGATCGCTTTTTCTTTGTACCTGGATTTCCAGAGATGTCTCATCCGATGATTAGAGAAGCTTTAAATAGATTTTTTCCTGAAAATAGTGAGGAAATTTTTAGCTATTCTGTAATTGTAGATACTTCTGAAAACCTATTAATAGATTGGATGGAAAAACTTTCAAAAAATATAACTCTTTCAAGTCTTCCAAAACTTGATACAGATAAAAATGGAAAAATTAAACCCAGTGTTAATATTCAAATTAAATCAACTGACAAAATAGAGCTTGAAAATGAGATAAAAAAACTCCAAAATATCTTAAAAGAGTTAAAAGTAAATTATAAAAATCTGATATAAGTTCCAACTAAAACAACTCTACGGACTTGACTCCTTACCACTTTAGAGATTGTCGGGTTAAGCCCGACAATAACATAGCCTCCGTCATCTTCTCTTTTTTTCTCTGTCATATTCGGGCTTAACCCAAATATTTATACCAAAAAACTTTATAATAAATATAAACTTAATGATACAGAACTAAAAGGTGATAAATTAAGAGTTGAAGATTTAAGCACCTAAGAAAAATTAATAGTGCATTTAGAACTGAAGTATAAAAGGACTTGAAAATATTCAAAGTAAAACAGGTAAATTAATAGGTAATATTCAATTAGTTTTTAGGTTAAAAAGCAAGAAACTCAATCCTTTTTATTTTCAATATTTACTATCTAAACTTTTTAATGAAGAAGTTTTAAAAACTGTTAGCAGATTACAATTGCCTCGAATATCTTGGAATTATATTAAACATATAAAAATGCCCAATCTTGACTTTATCCAAAAAGAGATAATTTCTCAAATTGAAGTTTTGGAAACAGAGATTGCAAAATTAAATCTGATAATTGAAACCTCATCAGAGAAAAAATCCAAAATATTGGAGAAACACCTAAAATAATTGGTAACTTGATATTATCAGGCTTGACTCGATAATCTATATTTAGTTGTTACTTTACTATTTGAAATATTTTTTTGTTGTGCCTTTTAAAGTTTTTATTTTTTAAGAAAGTTCATCTAATTATAAAAAATAGATATAATTTTTTGAAAAAGGGGTTAGAATGTCCTTTCTTGAATTATTTTCACGAAACAGTGATAGAGAAAAAAAGCCACAAGCTAAAAAGAGTGAAGCTCCATCACATTGGATTAAATGTAAATCTTGTAATGCTTTGATGTATTATAAAGAGGTTAAAAATCAGTTCTATGTTTGTCCAAAATGTTCATACCATATTAGAATTGGTGTTAATCATAGATTAGAATTTTTAGTTGATAAGGATAGTTTTGAAGAAAAAGATTCTGAACTTCGACCAATTGATCCACTTAAATTTGTAGATAAAAAAAGTTATCAACAGAGAGTTCAAGAGGCTAAGAAAAAGACGGGTAGATATTCATCAGTTGTTAGTGGAACGGCTTCAATTTTAAATATGCCAGTTGAAATTGTGGTATTTGACTTCTCATTTATGGGTGGAAGTCTAGGTTCTGTCGAGGGTGAAAAGATATATCGAGCTATCAATAGAGCTATTAAAAATCGTCATGGTCTAGTTATTGTTTCAGCTTCAGGTGGAGCAAGAATGCAGGAATCAACTTTTTCATTAATGCAGATGGCAAAAACAAGTGCTGGACTTTCAAAACTTGCAGATGCGAAACTTCCATATATTTCAATATTAACTGATCCAACAATGGGTGGAGTAAGTGCTTCATTTGCAACTTTAGGTGATATTATAATTGCAGAACCAGATGCACTTGTGGGTTTTGCAGGTCAGCGAGTTATTAAACAGACAATAGGTTCTGATCTGCCTGATGGTTTTCAAAGAGCAGAATTTCTTTTAGAACATGGAGCTATCGATATGATTGTAAAAAGAGGTGAGATGAGAGATAGAGTTGGCGGACTTTTAAAAGTTTTGATGGTATGAAAAAGAGTATTTTTTTAACACTAATTTTTCTTACTTTTCTAAATGGTGCAAATGCCCAAAATGTTAAATGTCCTGAAAAGATAACTACTCTTTTTGAGAATAGTTATGAAAAGATTTTTGAGTTTAAAGATAAGATTTATAAAATTGTTAAAGGTAGTAATAGAAGAGATTCTATCTTGATGATTTTAGATGAAAATCTCAAAAGATATATCACAATCAGTAATGAAAATGATACTAATCAAGATAATGATGATGACACTCTTGAATTGATGAGATAGATATTTATCTTTCAAACTTTTATAGATTAATTGGATTAACCAGATAATAGGAAAGATTGTCATCTTCGTGCTTGACACGGAGATCCACTTTAGTTTCTATTTGGTTAGTCCCGATAATCTATATGAAATTATCTATTCTAATATTAAGTAGTTTTAAACTTCTGTTTTATTCAAAACCTGATATTGAAAAAGTTTGAATTAAATAAACTGTTTCTAAATTCGCTAAAATTATTAAAAAGGATTATTATGAATATTGTAAATAAGAGATTAGCATCAATATTGCTTATTTTAGTTTTTCAAGGTTGTAACTCTGATAACGATTCTGAATCTAGTAATAGATTTGATGATGCTCTTGATTCAGTTGTTGAAACAACTACTTATAACTCTCCGCAACAAGAAGTTATAAAAGCTGAAAAAGATCTAATTTCAGATAGTTATAAAATTGAGAAAAATTTAATCTCTAAAAAAGAGTTTCATCTTAAAACTGTAAAAAATATAAGCTTTACAGTTGTTAAAGAGGGAACTAAATTTACAATTCAAAATTTGGATAAAAGAGTAGTTCTATTTGATTTCTTTACGACTTGGTGTCCAGCCTGTCGTTCAGTTGCACCTCATCTTGCAAATATTCAAGATAAATACAAAAAAGAGATGTTGGTCTTAGGTGTTTTAATTGAAGATGGAAAATCTGATCAAGATGTAATTAGGTTTAAAGAGAAATATAAAGCTCATTATCCAATTTCAAATGCAACAGATAAAGATAGTAACTATGCAAATTTTAAATTGTCGAATGAGATTGCAAAACTTTTAAGACAGCCTCGTTCATTTCCAATTCCGCTTTTAGTTATGTTTAAAGATGGAAAATATTTCACACATTATGTTGGGGCTGTTCCTGAAGAGATGATTGAAAGTGATATTAAAGAAGCTTTAGGCTTAAGAGGAGATAATTAATTGTTAAGTTTTTTTGAGAAAGGTTTTCAAAAAACATTAGATGCGATTAAGTCACTTGATGACTCTTTAATGGTTGAAGTTCTTGACCATATTGAAAAGGAGAGATTGGAAGAGATTTTAATTGAATCTGATGTTACTTATGATCTGATTGAAGAGATGTTAGAAGAGCTACCAAATGATATTTCAAGAGAGGATTTAGAACCAAGGTTTTTAAGATGTTTTGCTGGTCAGAATCTGAAAACTACATATCCAAAACCTTTAGTCCAATTAATTATTGGAGTAAATGGAGCGGGGAAAACTACGACAATAGCAAAATTGGCATTAAAATATAAGAGAGATGGTAAATCTGTACTTTTAGGAGCTTCAGATACTTTTAGAGCAGCAGCTATTGAGCAATTAAAAAGATGGGCCAATAAAATTGATGTTCCAATTGTCTATTCAAAACAGGGACATGATCCATCTGGAATAACTTTTGATGCGATTAAATCTGGAGTATCAAAAGATGTTGATCATATCATTATCGATACAGCAGGTCGTCTTCACAATCAAAAAAATCTTTCTGAAGAGTTGAAAAAGATAGTTCGAGTCTCAAATAAAGCTTTAACTGATGCACCTCATCAAAAGATATTAATACTAGATGGAACTCAAGGAACATCAGCAATTATCCAAGCAGAAAAATTTAATGAGATGGTTGGAATTGATGGAATCATTATAACTAAACTTGATGGTACAGCAAAAGGTGGAGCTATTTTTTCAATAGCTGAAGCTTTAAAAGTTCCAATTCTCTATATTGGAATAGGTGAAAAACCTGAAGATCTTGTCGATTTTAACTATCAAGAGTTTGTAACTGGACTTTTAGATAAACTTTATAAAGGGGAAAATAAAATATGAGAAATGTAATTATTTTAGTTTTAGCTTTTGGATTTATTCAAGCTGATTTTTGGGAAGACACTAAAACAAAGAGTTTAGAATATTATAACAAAGCTAAAGTTTATGACAAAGAATATAATATTTCAAATCAAGTAAAAGATAAAAGTGTGAAATATTACAATAAAACTAAAGCTTATGATAAAGAGCATAATATCTCTACATCAATTAAGCAAAAAGCTACTAATAGTTGGAATAGTTTTAAATCTATTTTTTAGAGGCTGACTAAATATCGATTATCGAGTCAAGCCTAATAATAGAAAATATTGTCGGGATTTACCCGACATATTATATAGGCTATACAAAAGTTAGATAGTTATATCAATTTTTCTTTTTTTATCATTTAGGATATATGGATTTTTTTTATGTCCATCTTCATGTTGATCTCTTTTTTTATATTTTTGAGTAACTGAATAGACCTCATCGTCAAGAAGATGTTTATCAATTTCTTCAACATCTTCCATCTCTCTAGTATCTTTTAACCTTTTATGATTTGCCTCAAAACTATCAGAATTAATAGTTTCTTGAGAAATTAACCTAGCATGAGAGTTTATAAACTTATTAGAGATTGCAGATATATTTTGATTTAGATATATCTGATTTCCTAAAGTTGATACATTTCCCATTTCAATATTCCATAACGGCTCGAAAGCCTGTATCATTCATTTTAATAGTTGGAGTAAATCCTAATCTATTGCTGTGTCTTAAATTTAGAGGAAAATCATTCCATGATCCACCTTTTATAACCCGTTCGCCAGTTGAAACAGAATAAGCTCGACCATTTTTTGGAATAGCATTTAAATCATTAACATACCAATCCTCACACCATTCCCAAACATTTCCTGAAATATCATATATATTCCAACTATTAGGTAATTTTTCACCAACTTTGTGAGAACCATCTTCAGAATTTTTCCAATACCAACTATAATGTTTTATATCTTTTACACTATCGCCAAAGAAAAATCTACTGTTAGATCCTGATCTTGCTACATATTCCCATTCGCTCTCTGTTGGCAACCGATATTTATCACCACTCTTTCTACTTAACCATTTAAGATAATCTTTTGCATCGTTATAACTTACATTTACAACAGGTCTATCTTCTCTGCCCCACCCCTCATCATTTGGAGATATTCGCTTTGTATCTTTTACAAATTTATCGTACTCCTCAAATGTAATCTCTTTTTTACTGATAAAAAATTCATAATCAATATTAACTTTATGGGGAGGTCTCTCATTTTTAGTTCCTGATTTAGTTGAATCTCCCATAACAAAAGAACCTCTTGTAATTAAAACCATTTCAGGAGTTATATAATCACTTAAATCATTCTTTTCCATCTCAATAAGTCCGCCATCAACTTCAACAGGAATAAATGTTTGAATTCTTTTTGTCTCTGAAATATTGTCAGATTTTTGAGATATGAAAAAGGAGCAACCTGAAAAAAGTAGAACTGTTTGGAGATATATTATATATCGCATATTATCCCTTGTAAATTTATTTATAATTATATAAAAAGAGTATGTGAGGTTAGATAAAATGTATCAAAGAGAGTTTGATAAAGTTTTAAGAAGTAAAAAAATACCCAAAAGTTTAATGTTTTTTGGTGAATCTCATTTTTTAATAGATAGATATTTGGAGAAAGTGAAATCAATGATTTCGGCAGATGATATCTTTACATTTTATGATTTTGATTATAATTTAGAGAGTGCAAAAAGTTCAATTTCTCAAGGATCACTATTTTCAGAAACAACTCTTTTAGTAATAAAAAGTGAGCAGAAAATATCAAATAAAGATCTAAAAATATTGATTGATAGTTTAAAAAATAGCGATAGCAGTTATTTTCTCTATCTATATTATGGAGATAACTTTAAAGATGTTCAAAAATCATTTTTGCCAAAAGAGAAAGGGGTTAATTTTGTTAGATTCTTTAATCCAAATTTTGTAGATATTCAAAATATTATTTATAATGAAGCGAAAGAGAGAGATATTCAAATATCTCAAGATGGAATAAATCAACTAATTTATCTGCAAAACTCAAATATTTCTCTAATTTTAGGTGAAATAACAAAAATAGCAAACTATGGAAAAAAGAACTTAAATAAAGAGGATATTTTAAACATTGTTTCTCCATCTGGAGATATTGAATTGGATAGAATTATTAACTTCTATTTTAACTCTAAAAACTTTTCAAAACTGATTCAATTTATAGACTTAAAAAATATTGATGAGGTAATGACAATCTCTTATATGGTGAAATTTGTTGAAGAGCTATATCTTTTTCGTTCCGCTTTTGAAAGAGGAGAAAATAGTGATGCTTTGTCAGTTTTGGGTCGAAAACTACCGCCACATGTTGAACAGGAAAAACAGGAGAATTGGAGAAGATTTAGCTTACATCAAATTGAAAAGATATTAATCTTGTTGATGAAAGCTGAATTGAAATTTAAAAGTGGAAAAGTTGGAGATAAAACATCTTTTTTCTCACAAATGCTAATTTCAATATCAAGAATCTAGTTTCAAACTGAATTTGAAATAATCGAACTAGAGTTGTTAATCTAAGATATGAAATTTATAGCCATTTAAATGTAACTCTTTCTCAATTTTAGTTCGATGTTTTCCACCTTTTATCTCTAAATCAATAAGAACATTAGCATCTCCATAAGAGATCGATATTGAAGTTCTATCATAATCTATCTGCACTATATTTGCATTTAATTTGTCAAAAACTCTTGTTAATTCCATTAATGCACCATGTTTATCGATTAAAGTTATCATTAATTTTAGTTTTCTATCAGATTTCACAAGACCTTTTTCAATAATCACCGAAAGCATCGTAACATCAATATTTCCACCGCTTACAATTACAGCGATATTTTTATACTTTGAAATATCAATTTTATTAAACATAATTGAGGCAATTCCAACTGCTCCAGCACCCTCAACAACAATTTTTTGATTTTCAAGTAGATATAAAATTGCTCCCGCAATCTCCTCATCATCAACTGCTACAACCTCATCAACATATTTTTTCATATATTTAAGAGTGATTTCAGAACTATCTCGAACTGCAATTCCATCTGCGATAGTTTTGACAGGACTTGAACATCTTTTGTTAGTTTCAAAAGCCTGTTTCAAAGCCGTAGCCCCAGCTGAAGCAACTCCGATGATTTTGATATTTGGATTTTTAGACTTTATTGCCGAAGCAACTCCACTTATCAAACCTCCTCCACCAATTGGAATTATGACCGCATCAAAATCTGTTTCACTTTCCAAAATTTCAAGCCCGATAGTTCCTTGACCTGCAATCACATCTTTGTCTTCAAAAGGGTGGATAAAGATATTTCCCCGTTTTTTAGAATATTCTAAAGCAAATTTGTAGGCATCGTCATAATATAATCCGTGAAGAATCACATCTGCACCGTAACTTTTCACACCATTTATTTTTGTCAAAGGTGTATTTTCAGGCATAATAATTGTTGTCGGAATACTGAAATATTGTCCGCTTAAAGCTACACCTTGAGCATGATTTCCTGCACTCGCAGCAACTATACCTTTCAACTTATCTTTATATGTTAAATTTGAGACTCTATTAAAAGCCCCTCTTAATTTAAAAGAACCTGTGTTTTGCAGATTCTCTTTTTTCAGATAGATATTGACACCTAAATCTTTGCTTAATTTTGGAGCTAAAGATAGAGGAGTTTTTATCAAAATTTGAGAAAGGTTTTTTTGAGCAGATTTAATATCCTCAATTTTTATCAAAACAGCTCTTTATGATCAACCATAGAACATCTATTTTGAACAACTTTCATATTGTTTGCAACTGCTTTTTCTCCCGCTTGATTATTGACAATTCCAATTTGAGCCCAAATTACATCAACATCACCTCGTTCAATCGCTTTTTCAACAACCGCCATAACAATTGCAGGTTTTCTGAAAATATTCACCATATCAACTTTTTCAGGAATATCAGTTAAAGCTCTATAAACTTTTTCGCCTAAGATTGTCTCCTCTTTTGGATAAACAGGATAGATTTTATATCCTACACTTTGAAGATATTTCGCAACTCGATGACTCGCTTTTGTTTCATCTGGAGATAATCCGATAACTGCAATAGTTTTAACCGTCTCTAAAATTTCTTTAATCTCGCCCATATTACTATTTACTGTTGCAATTTCACATTCCATAATCAACCTTTATTTTTTAAATAATTTATTATATTACCAAAATCTGACATAATTCTTTAAAATTATAAAGTTGGTACAAAATGAGATTTTGGGAATTAAAAGAGATATTTGAATATCTTAAAAGTTTTAAAAGAGTAAATTCTATCCATAGAGTTGATTATGATACTTTAATGATTGAGTTTGATAGAGAAAACTATATCTATTTTAATATGAGGAGGTCAATGAGTTTTATCTATAAAAAAGATGTTGAAACTGTAAGACCAAATAAGATTCTTTCTCCATTTGACACCCTCCTTTCTCAACGATTCCAAAGAGCTAAAATTGAGAATATTCAAATTGTAGATGAGGATAAAATTTTAAGATTTAAAGTAAATCTATCAAATAAGTATAAAAGTGTGACCTCATCAATTCAATTTGAATTTACTGGAAAACATACGAATATAATTTTATTAGATCAAGATTTGAAAACAATTGAAGCTTTACATCATATCAGTGAATTTCAATCTATCCGTCCAGTTAAAATTGGATACAAGTTAGAAAATCCTCCTAAACCTGATTTTAAATTTAAAGTTGGCTCAAAAATTGATGATATTTCAGATTATCTTGAAAATAAATATATCGATTTTTTACAAACAAAACTATCTGAAATTAAAAGAAGAGAGATAAAAAAGATAGATGGAAAAATTGGAAAACTTTTAAAAAACCTTAAAAAAGTTGAAAGTGAAAAATCTCTTTTTGAAAGATCTAATAAACTTAAAGAGATAGGAGAGTTAATTTTTATTAATCTTCACTCAATTCCAAAATATGATAAAAAGATGCAGATCACAAATTTCCAAGGTGAAGTTATCAATTTTCAACGACCAACTGAAGCTAAAGATAATCCGCACATGGCAAATCTATTTTTCTCTCAATCTAAACGATTTAAGCGAAAAGGTCTAAATTCAAAGATTGAGAGAGATGCTTTAAATGGAAAAATATCTTTTCTTCAAAAACTCAAAAAAGCTATTTCAGATAGTTTGTCTCAAGAAGAGTTGTCAATTTTAATTGATAAACCTAAAGAGAGTAGAAAAGATAGAAGAGAATCATCTCAAGAATTATTTGAAACTTTTTGGATTGAGGGTCATAAAATATTATTAGGCAAAAATGAGAAAGGTAATATTCATCTTTTAGAAAAAAGCAAAAGTGGAGATGTTTGGATTCATATGAAAGATAGAGTTTCAGCCCATGTAATTATTGTAACAGATCGACGGGAAGTTAAAGACAGAATCGTTCTTGAAGCTGGAAAACTATGTTTGAAATTTTCAGTTTCAGAAAGTGGAAATTATCTAATAGATTACACTCAAAGAAGATATGTTCGAATTCAAAGTGGAGCAAATGTTTTATATACTAATTATAAAACGATGAAGATAGATATTAAAACATCTATTTAGTTAAAATTTCAATAATATAATTTTGAAAACTTATTTGGAGAATATTAAATGAAGAAACCTAAAGTTATTGTATGCGATCATATTCACGAAAGTGGTCTATCAATTTTAGAAAACGAGACAACAATAGAGTTTGAGAATCTTTCTCATTTAGATAAAACTGAACTTTTAAATAATATTGGAGATGCTCAACTTCTAATTACAAGAAGTTCAACAGATGTTGATGTAAAGCTTCTTGAAAGTGCAAAGAGTTTAAAAGCTATTGTTCGAGCAGGAGTCGGAGTTGATAATGTTGATATTGACGAATGTAGCAAAAGAGGTGTGATTGTTATGAATGTTCCAACTGCTAATACAATTGCAGCGGTAGAATTAACAATGACTCATCTTTTATCAAATATGAGATTTTTTCCTTATGCTCATAACCACTTGAAAACTGATAGGGTTTGGAAACGGGAAAAATGGTATGGTCATGAACTGAAAAATAAGAAACTTGGAATTATCGGTTTTGGAAATATTGGGAGTCGAGTTGGAATTCGAGCAAAAGCTTTTGAGATGAATGTTTTAGCTTACGACCCATATATTGATTCATCAAAAGCTACCGATTTAGGAGTTGAATATACTGAAAATTTTGAAGATATTCTAGCTTGTGACATTATTACAATTCATACTCCAAAAAACAGAGAAACAATCGATATGATTTCTGAAAAAGAGATCGCTAAAATGAAAGATGGTGTAGTTCTGATAAATTGTGCAAGAGGTGGATTATATAATGAGGAAGCTTTATTCGACGGTTTAAAAAGTGGGAAAATTCGTTCAGCTGGAATTGATGTTTTTACAAAAGAACCAGCAACAGATCACCCACTTTTAGAACTTGATAATATTACGGTCACACCTCATCTTGGAGCTAACACTTTTGAATCTCAATATAATATCGCAACTCAAACAGCTCAACAAGCTATCGAAGCGGTAACTGGAGTAGCTTTTAGAAATGCTCTAAATTTACCAATTAAAGATAGTGATATTTCTGATGGAGTCCGACCATATTTAGATCTTATTCAAAAAATTGGTTTTGTATCTGCAAAATTGAATAAAGGAAATATTAAATCTATCAAAATTTATATCGATGGTGATGAGGTTAAACCTTTTGAAAAATCTTTAAAAACTTTTGCTGTTGTTGGAGCATTATCTGAAGCTTTAGGTGAAAAAATTAATTATGTAAATGCGGAATTTGTTGCAAAAGAGAGAAATATCTCTGTTGATGTTGGAAACTTCTCAAATAATGCTGGTTTTAAAAATCGTGTTGGAGTGAAAATTACAACAAATAAAGATGTAATTCAGGTTGCTGGAACAATTTTTGATGAAAATGAGGAACGAATTATTGAAATTAACGGTTTTGAACTTGATATTAAACCTCAAGGAAATATGATTCTTTTTGCAAATAGTGATGTTTTAGGAGTTATTGGAGATGTTGGTTCAATTCTAGCTAATCAAAATATTAATATTGCTGATTTTAGATTAGGTAGAGATAAAGATGGCAAAGCTTTAGCTGTTATCCATACAGATGAAATTGCATCTGAAAATGTGATATCTGAACTTAGCAAACTTAAAGCTTGTATCTCTGTTTCAACAGTTAATTTAGCTTAAAATTATTCCCGTATTTAATACGGGATCTGAAATAAAAAAAGAGTTAGAATTTATAGTTAATAAATCCATTATTGATTGTTAAAATATCTACTCTTTTTTGATTATTATCTTTAATATTTATAATTTTATCTAATCGATTATCTTTATAAACTGTTAAAGTAGCTCGGTTTCTTTTATTGATTCTAGCATTATGAGGTGAATATACATTGATATAAAGTTCATATTTTTTGTTATATTTGATGTTTTTAACAAGAATAGTTTCTGGACCAAAAGATGAAACATCATCAACATCAAGATTAGCTTCTCCTTGAGAACTATTTCTATTTCCATAATATATGTGATAACTATCAGTTTTGAAATGCAAGTCTAAATCTTTTGGATTTTCACTCCACTCTAAAACAAATTTTACACTTTTAGGTGACATATCTTTTGAAAGTAAAAATCTATTTTTCCAAACAGTTCCTATCATAACATCTAAATAAGTTTTATAATTTATATAACCTTTTTTTCTAATCTTTAACGGCACTTTTCTATTATTAATTTTTTCAATTAAAGATATTGGAAAACTAACTTTTCCATCAGAATTACTCTGCTTAATTTTTCCAGCAAATTCAACTTGAGCATCTGAAATTTTTTGACAAGATGTATCATCTTTTAAGAAAAAAGTGACTTTTCCATCTAATTCATCTGAACTAATTTCAGCTTTTTCTAGAGAGTTCCAGCAACCATTATTTGATGATGTTACGGTTCTATCCGTAATATGACTTGTAACACTATTTACTGCAATTCTACTGTTATTTTCTCCACAACCAGAGAAGATCAATATTAAAGCAAACACGAATATTGATTGTTTCATCAATTCTCCTAAATATTATTAAAATAATTATAACTTAAAAAGTATTGAGAGTTTTCAATATGGTAAAATTGCGATAAGAAAACTAATTAAGACTTATAAAAACTTACGGAGAAAATAATATTGCAAAAATTTAGAAATATCGCTGTTATTGCCCATGTTGATCATGGAAAAACTACTTTAGTTGATGAACTATTACAACAATCAGGAACTTTTTCAGAACATGAGACTGTTCAAGAGAGAGCGATGGATTCAAATGATTTAGAAAAAGAGAGAGGAATTACAATTCTTTCAAAAAATACTGCTATCAATTATAAAGGGACTAAGATTAATATTATCGATACTCCTGGACATGCAGATTTTGGTGGAGAAGTTGAACGAGTTCTTAAAATGGTTGATGGAGCATTAATTCTTGTTGATGCTTACGAGGGTGTTATGCCTCAAACAAAATTCGTTGTTAAGAAAATGTTAGCTTTAGGTTTGAAACCAATTGTTGTTGTAAATAAAATTGATAAACCATCAGCAGATCCTGAAAGAGTTGTTGATGAGGTTTTTGACCTGTTTGTTCAAATGGATGCGACCGATGACCAACAAGATTTTCCAGTAGTTTATACTTCAGCGAAAAATGGTATCTCAAAAATGGAGATGGAAGATGAAGATGGCAATTTTGAAGCTCTTTTTGAAACAATCTTATCTGAAGTTCCAGAGCCAACAGGTTCAGTAGATAATCCTACTCAACTTCAAGTTTTCACTTTAGATTATGATAATTATGTTGGAAAAATTGGAATTGCTAGAGTTTTCAATGGAACAATTGAAAAAGGTCAAAATATCCTTTTAGCAAAAGCTGATGGCGAACAAGTTAAGGGAAAAATCTCAAAACTGATCGGTTTTTCAGGTTTAGCTAGAACTGAAATCGATAAAGCTTATGCTGGTGATATTGTTGCAATTGCAGGAATGGAAACTGTTGATGTTGGCGATTCTGTGGTTGATCCTGCTAATCCTATGCCTCTTGATCCAATGCATATTGAAGAGCCAACTCTTTCAGTTGTTTTCGCTGTTAATGATTCTCCACTTGCTGGGCTTGAGGGAAAAAATGTAACTTCAAACAAAATTCAAGAGAGATTAGCAAAAGAGGTAAATACTAATATTGCTATGAAATTTGAACAAGTTGGTGAGGGAAAATTCCGAGTTTCAGGACGGGGTGAATTACAAATCACAATTCTTGCTGAAAATATGAGAAGAGAAAACTTTGAGTTCTCAATTTCACGACCTGAAGTTATCGTAAAAATGATTGATGGTAGAAAAAATGAACCTTTTGAACATTTAGTTATCGATACTCCAGAAGAATTTTCAGGCACAATTATCGAAAGATTAGGCAAGAAAAAAGCAGAAATGGTTTCTATGGTTCCAATGGGTTCAGGTCAGCAAAGAATTGAGTTTGAAATTCCTGCTCGTGGGCTAATCGGTTTTAGAGGTCAATTTTTGACTGATACAAAAGGTGAGGGAATTATGAATCACTCATTTTTAG
>Ga0256826_1001082_pt1 | contig 16880 bp, 19 predicted proteins | sample CV79metaG_FD_185975 | JGI IMG/M metagenome (GOLD analysis project Ga0256826, IMG submission 185975) | Hydrothermal vent microbial communities from East Pacific Rise, Pacific Ocean - CV79 | ecosystem: Environmental > Aquatic > Marine > Hydrothermal vents | place: Pacific Ocean: East Pacific Rise...
GTTTATACACCAAATGATGGTTTCTCTGGAGATGATAGTTTTGAGTATACAATTAGTGATGGAACAGATGACGCAACTGCTAAAGTAGTTGTAACTGTTGAAGAGGAAGAGAAAGATAATGACAATAATAATGGAGGTTTCTTTGGAGGCTTTTTTAGTGGTTGGTCTTTCTGGTAGTACTAAATTTTACCAATAAATTACCAACAGGTAATTTATTGGTTCTTTGAATTAAAATGAATATCCTATTCCAAAGTAACCAATGGAACTATCCATATTAAATTCCATATCAAAAGGAGATAAAATATCAGAATTTACCTCTTTCCCACTCATATTTATGCTCATTTTATCAACACTCCATTTAGAATATTTATAGCCTAATGTAGCATAAATTCTTGGACTAAGTGTTAAGAACCATAATTTATACTTCTCAGTAAATGGAGTAAAATATAGTCCTATATTGTATTCTTGAAATGTACCATCTACACTATAGTCACTGTCAAGGTAATCATTTTTTATTTTCCCTGTTTGATATGCATAACTACCCATACCATAGAGCGATATTTTTTTATCAAGTAAAGATTTTTGAAAACTAACAGTCGCACCTAATTTATAAGTTTGAATAGATGTTTTTGTATCTGGAAATGTTCCTAGTAAAGAATTATTTGAGGAATTATTATTGTTAGATGAGCTACTTGTTTTTTTACTACTTTCAATCCAAGGTAATGATATACCTACTAAGGCACCTACTCCAAAATAATTATCGTCATCTTGATGTATAATATCATACCCAATTTTAGCATTTGCATCTATACCTTGTAGTGTGTATTTCATTGCTGGTATTGACAAAGATGAATTTGCTCCACCAAATAGTCCATTAAGTGAAGAAGCTAGATTATTGTAATTGTGTGTCATCTGATTTAATGTTTTAGATTCATACCAATTTATATCATATGCATAAAAATAATCTCCAAAAAGGTTTGCATGTCGAGTAGTGATACTATAAGTAGTAACGTCAGTATCCATTTTCTCTACTGCACCAAGAAATCCACCTTGCATTGAAAATGTACCATTACCATAATCAAACTCTGTTGCTAATAGTATATTTGAAATCCCTAAAAAGATTAATAAGCTTTTTTTCATTAAATTAGTATCCTTCTCTTGTTATATATTTAAATTATAATAAATATAAATTATAATAGTATTATTTATTTTATAAAGTAATTTAATAGATTGATTTTTTTATTTTTTGTTACAAGAATGAAGATTTATTGAATGCATCTTTATCTCTATAAAGACAATTAAGGTAAAATACGAATAACAATTTGTAAGGAAATAATGAATATGAATATAGCAATACTCTTTGGTGGTTCTAGTTTTGAACATGAAATCTCTATCGTCTCAGCGATTACAGTTAAAAAAGTTTTAAAAAAATCAAATCTCTCTTTTATATTTGTAGATGCAAATAGAGAATTTTACTTGATTGATGCAGGTAATATGAAATCTAACTATTTCTCTGATGGTGCGTATAAAAAGGCAAAAAAACTTATTTTAAAAAAAGGTTCATTTTGTACAGTTGGTATGATGGGATTAAAAGAACAAAATTTTGGCACAGTTTTAAATCTTATTCATGGTCGTGATGGAGAAGATGGAAAGGTTGCTTCGTTATTAGAATTTAATGATATAGCATATATCTCTCCTCGTGTTGATGCATCTGTACTCTCTTATAATAAACTCTATACTAAACTTTATGCAGAGAGTTTGGGAGTAAAAGTTGTTCCTTATTCTGTTTTAAATTCAAATGATAGTAGAGAAGTTATATTAGAGTATCCTGTAATTATCAAACCAGTTAGACTGGGGTCTAGTATTGGAGTAAGTATTGTTAAATCTGCTGATGAGTTGGACTATGCATTAGATGTTGCATTTGAGTTTGATAATCAAGTATTAATTGAGCCATTTATTGAGGGTGTACTAGAATATAATCAAGCAGGGTGTAAAACTTCTGACTTTGAACTCTCTATTATTGAAGAGCCAAATAAAGAGGAATTTTTAGATTTTGAAAAAAAATATCTTGATTTTTCACGTGATGGAAAAGTTGAAGATGCTAAAATTTCTATGGAACTTAACTTGGATATTCAAAATACTTTTAAAAAGGTATATGGAACACTTTTTGAAGGAGCAATTATTAGATGTGACTTCTTTGTAGTGGATGGAGAGGTTCTTCTAAATGAGATTAATCCAATTCCAGGGTCTATGGCAAATTATCTATTTAAAGATTTTGAAGGAATGGTTGAGCGTTTAATAATAAAACTTTCTAAAGAGCCTAGCATTAAAATAGACTATTCATATATAAATTCTATTCAGTCTGCCAAGGGTGGAAAGACTCAATAGAGAGAGTGGAGTTAAAGCTATTTAATAATTCTTGTAGCTTTAACAAATAGTAGGGCATATCTACTTTTAGAAAAAGAGCTAATAATTATGCCTTTTTTCTTAGAAGCTGCGTGAATAAATTTATCATCTCCTAAATACATTCCTACATGAGTAACAGGAATACCACGAGACTTGTCAGTTAAGAAAAAAAGTAAGTCACCTTTTTTGACTTTAAATCTACTGACTTTTTTACCTACTTTTGATTGTTCATAAGCTGTTCGTGGAAGCTCAATTCCCTCTTTTTTATAGAGATATTGCATATACCCTGAGCAGTCAAAAGCGTTAGGTTTTGTACCTCCCCAAACATAGTTCTCTCCTAGATGATTTTTCGCATTTTTAAGCATATGAGTTTTATCATAGTTACCACTTTTAAGTTTTTTATTTTGGAGTTTATTCAAGGCTTCTAATATCTCTTTTTGTTCTTTAAGTAGATCATCGAAGTAAATATTTTTTTTATGATTAATATGTTTACCTTTTTGAATTTTCCCATCTTTATTTTTGATAATGAGAATATTTTTAGGTGTAGCATATATGTTCACAGTTATGAGTGTTAATATAAGTAGAAGTTTTTTCATTACTTGTACCTTTCTAAAATGTATTAAGTTATTATTTTAGAAAGTATAACATAATAATAGTTAAGTTTTTAAATTAAGATTTTATAAAGACAATTATTAACAGTAGCAAATATGCTACTGTTAATTAAGAAGTAAAGAAGATTATTTTAGTTTATCTGCTCTAGGGTATATAAATACAGCTTTTCTAAAGACGAAAACCTTTTCAGGTTCATCAACAGCATAAGCTCTTAACATTACAGTTAGAGGAGTATCTTTAGTTTTATCATTTACAAGTCTCTCTTTTGTTGAAAGAACAACAACTTTTTTAGCCATTTTTCCTGGACTAAGTGTAAGCTCTTTAAATCTTTGAATTTCAACTTTCCCTTTGTATTCACCTATAACTTCAAGTTTATAAGTATGTTTTTTAGGTTCTGTATTTTGAAAGAGCATTAAAAAGTTATTAGCAACAACATTGTTCTCTTTAATTTTATAAAGCTGTGTAGTCTTGTTAACATTAAGAAGCATATACTCTTTTGTTCCACCCATTGCAATAAGACCTATTAAAATAGCAACTAAAGCAACAATATACATATAGGTTTTACCACGAAGTAGTTTTGTTTTCTTGTCATTAAATACTTCATTTACACTTGTCCATTGGACTAACGACTCTTTACCAAGTTTACCCATAACAGTTGTACATGCATCAACACACTCTAAACAGTTAATACACTCAAGTTGAGTACCTTTTCTAATATCAATATGTGTAGGACATACGGTTACACAACTTTCACATGAAGTACAATCATATTTGTCTTTATCTAAATCTTTTTGTTTAAAGACAATTTTCTCATGATGTTCATTGTAAATCTCACCACCTCTTTTTGGTGTATAGATAGCTTGAAGTGTATCTTCATCATAAAGAACTGATTGAACTCTTGAGTATGGACAAACATAAATACAGAAGTTCTCTTTTAGAAAAACAACATCATAAATTAAAAAAGCAGCAATTCCAAGTAACATTCCAATCATAATACTATGATCACCTGGATGTTGAATATATTGGAAAAAATCTTCAGGTGGTACAAAGAACCATAAGAAGTCAGCAGCTGCAATAAGGGCTAAAATTGACCACATTAAGATACCAATTATACGTTTAACTTGATTCTCTTTTTTAGAGTAGTCAGGATCTTTTTGTTTGTTTTTAATACGTTTACGAAGACCTAATATTTTTGTTTCAATTAAATCACGGTAAATAACTCTAAAGATAGTTTGAGGACAAGCCCAACCACAAAATGCTCTACCTCCAACAGCTGTTACTGCGAAAATACCAATAAAAAGTAGCATTAATAGAAAAGGCATCATATAAAGTTCTTGCATATCAAATGCAGTCCCCATTAAATGTAGTTGTTTCTTGTCAAATGACAATAGGAATATATGATTCCCCCCAATGGTTATAAACGGTAATGATAACGCAAAAATTGTTGAGATAACATAGCCATAATATCTTTTGATGCGATAAGGCATTAAGAACTCCTTGTTTTTTTTAAGTAATAGCAATATAATACAAATAAGCTATAATTTCGCTTAGTATATTTATAAATTATAATAATTATAATTTAATGTTATAATAATCTAAGACAACTAAGTGACAAAAGGAAAAATTTGCCAACAGTTCAGTGTACCCATTGTCAATTAGAATTTGATGAAAATGTAATGATTACAGAAGAGGAGAATCCAAATGTATATTTTTGTTGCAATGGATGTCAAGGGGTCTATCATCTATTAAAAGATGATGGTTTAGATAGTTTTTATGAAAAAATTGGAAATAATAAAATAGCACCTCCCATGCAGGTTGAAAGTGATAGTAGCAATTTTGATATGGAGAGTTTTAAACAACGTTATATTAAAACTACAACAGAGGGTTTCTCTTCTGTTGATTTAGTTATAGAAGGAATTCATTGTGCAGCATGTATTTGGCTTAATGAAAAAGTTTTAGCTAATACAGATGGAATTGTAGATGCTTCTATAAATTTTACAAATAATAAAGCAAAAATTATATGGGATGAAGAGGCTATACCTCTTTCTAAAGTGATTGATACTATAAGAAGTATAGGTTATAACGCTTATCCTTATGATAGAAGTGTTGAAGATGTAAAAGCCACTAAAAATAAAAAAGATTATTTTATGCGTATGGCTATTGCTATTTTTGCAAGTATGAATATTATGATGATAGATGTTGCAAAATATGCTGGTTTTTTTACAGGGATGAAAGATGAAACTTTACATTTAGTGCATATTGCAGAGTTTATATTCTCTACACCAGTTCTTTTCTATAGTGGATGGATATTTTTTAAAGGTGCCTATTTTGGTTTGAAAAACAAGATAGTAAATATGGATCTTTTAGTATCAGCTGGTGCTACACTTACTTACATATATTCTCTATTTGTTCTTTTAGGTGGAAGGGGACATAGTTATTTTGATTCAGTCGCAATGATTATTACTTTTGTTTTAGTGGGAAAATATTTAGAAGTAATTGGTAAAAAGAATGCTGTAGATACAATGGATAAAATTCGCTCACAAGTTCCACATGAAGCAACTTTAGTAAAGGATGGAGTAAAGAGTGTGGTTACTTTAGATGCTATTGAAGTTGGAGATATTATTGAGGTAAAAAGAGGTGAAAAAGCAACTGTAGATGGTTTACTTATTGGCTCAGATGGGACATTTGATGAGAGTTCATTAACGGGAGAGTCTCTACCTGTTGAGAAAAAAGCTGGAAGTTTAATTTATAGTGGAACAATTAACTCTGGAAAAGTTATTCGTTATAGTGCAACAAAAAATTATGCAAATTCTACTTTAAGTAATATTGTAACATTATTAGAAGATGCCTTAGCTTCAAAACCAGAGATAGAAGATACTACTAATGAGTTGTCGAAATATTTTTCAATAACCATTCTTATTTTATCTATAATTACATTTGCAGGGTGGTATTGGTATGGAGGAGATTTTGAAGAGGCACTTATTGTGGCTATCTCTGTTATTGTTATTGCTTGTCCTTGTGCCTTGGCACTAGCTACTCCTATCGCTTCACTTATTGGGATTTCTTGGGCAGCTGAAAAGGGTCTACTTTTTAAAGAGGCAAAATTCATTGAAACCTTCTCTAAAGCTAACATTGTAGTTTTAGATAAAACCGGAACTATTACAGAAGGTAAATTAGAGGTTAAGAATGTAATTGGAGAGATGAACACGGAATACTTACCCCTATTATATGCATTGAGTGATGGTTCAACACACCCAGTAAGTTTAGCCATTAAAAACTATTTAGAAGATAATTTTAATGATATAGAGTATCTTGAATTAAAAGATATAGAACAGATTGAAGGAAAGGGAGTTCAAGCTTTCTATAATAATCAAAAACTTTTAGGTGGTAATGGTCGATTACTACAAGAGATGGGTATATCTTTTGCTTTTGAATCTGAGTATACTCTATATCATTTTGCGATTGATAGTAGAGTTATCTGCTCATTTGAATTGGATGATAAGTTAAAAGATGGAATTAGAGAGCTTATTACTTATTTAAATAAAATAGAAGTAGAGGTCATTATGGCAACAGGAGACAATGAAAAAGTTGCTTCTCGTGTTGCTCAGAGTATTGGACTTAAAAAATATGAGTCAGAGTTAACTCCCGTAGAGAAAGCTGACTATATAAAAAAACTACAAATAAATGGAAAAAAAGTAGTTATGATAGGAGATGGGATTAATGATGCCTTAGCACTCTCCTATGCAGATGTAGCCATTGCCATGGGAAATGGTGCAGATGTTGCTTTAGCTGTAAGTGATGTGGTTATTTTAAATAATTCTCTTCAAGCCATTAAAGATAGTTTTGTTATCTCTAAGAGAACATTTAAGTTTATTAAACAAAATTTAGCTTTATCTTTAATCTATAATGTTATAACTATTCCCATAGCAATGGCAGGGTATGTGATTCCCTTAGTTGCAGCACTCTCTATGAGTTTAAGTTCTCTACTTGTAGTTGGAAACTCAATGAGAATTAAAATAAAGGATAAAAAATGAATAGTGTCTTAATTTTGGAGTTAACAGTAGGTATTATTGTTAGTTTTACTCTTTTAGGAATTTTTATTTGGGCAGCTAGAGGTGGGCAGTTTGATGACTCAAAAAAGATGATGGATGGTCTACTTTTTGATAGTGAAGAGGAGCTTCAAAGTGCCTATGAAAAAGAGCAAAAAGTTAAGATGATGAAAGAGAAAAAAATTGATAATAAAAAGAGTGAAAATAAAAAAGAAAATAAATCTTAATTCATAATATTAATATATAAATTTAAATATCAATTCTTTGGTTTATAAAAATAAATAATTTATAATATTATTTAATAATCAACTAAAATTTTATAATCTTTAAAGTAAACAATACAAAAATTATAAACCTATATTATCATATAATTAAGTATATATTAATAGTTATCTTTATACCATAAAAACTAGGTAGTTACAATTTATGTTACTATTCTATCAATTTTTAAGAGGAGGTATTGATGCAAAGCAATGCACAATTAGAGTATGATTACTCAGTAGTAAAACTGTTTACATTTACTACGATTTTGTTTGGTATCATCGGTATGTTAGTGGGTGTAATTCTAGCCTTTCAACTTGCTTTTCCAGAACTAAGTAACTTAGCAGGAGAGTATGGTACATTTTCTAGATTAAGACCAATACATACAAATGGTGTAGCGTTTGGATTTACCCTTAGTGGTATTTTTGCAACATGGTACTATGTTGGACAGAGAGTATTAAAAATGTCTCTCAAAGAGTCTAAATTTTTAATGGTAGTAGCGAAGTTACACTTCTGGCTCTACTTTATTACAATACTTTTAGCAGTAGTAACACTTATTACAGGATTTACAACTTCTAAAGAGTATGCTGAATTAGAGTGGCCACTTGATTTACTTATCGTTGTATGGTGGGTTCTTTGGGGTGTAGCAATGTTTGGTATGATTGGTATGAGACGAGAGAGAACTATTTATGTTTCTGTTTGGTACTACATGTCTTCATTCTTAGCTGTTGCAATGCTTTTCTTGTTTAACAACATGGAAGTTCCAACAATGTTCTGGGCAAATGGTGCTCCTAGTTCACCTATGCATTCTATCTCTATGTATGCAGGAACAAATGATGCATTAGTACAATGGTGGTATGGACACAATGCTGTTGCATTCGTATTTACAACACCAATTATTGCGATGATTTACTACTTTTTACCAAAAGAGTCTGGTCAACCAGTATTTTCATATAAATTGTCAGTTCTTGCGTTCTGGGGATTAATGTTTGTTTATCTTTGGGCTGGTGGTCACCACTTAATTTACTCAACTGTTCCAGATTGGATGCAGACTATGGGTTCAGCTATGTCAGTAGTACTTATTTTACCATCATGGGGTTCAGCAATTAACATGCTTCTTACTATGAAAGGTGAGTGGGGACAACTTCAATCATCACCATTAATTAAGTTTATGATTATGGCTTCAACATTCTATATGTTAAGTACAATTGAAGGACCAATTCAGGCTATTAAATCAGTAAATGCGATTGCTCACTTTACAGATTGGATTCCAGGACACGTTCATGATGGTACACTTGGTTGGGTAGGATTTATGGTAATGGCAGCACTATTCCATATGGCTCCAAGAATGTTTAAAAGAGAAATTTACTCTAAAAAACTTATGGAGACACAATTCTGGATTCAAACTGTAGGTATTGTTCTTTACTTTACATCTATGTGGATTGCAGGAATTACTCAAGGTATGATGTGGAGAGCATATGACGAATATGGTTCACTACTTTACTCATTTATTGATACAGTAACAGTTCTTCACCCATACTATACACTTAGAGGAATTGGTGGATTATTCTACCTAATTGGATTCTTTATATTTGCATTTAACATTTACAAAACCATGACTTCTGGTAGAGTACTTGATAAAGAACCAGCAAATGCATCGCCTATGGCATCTTAAGAGAAAGGAGAAATTATGTTTCATTGGTTAGAACAAAGACCATTTTTCTTTGCTGTGATGCTGTTTTTAACAGTAGCATTTGCAGGGGTTATCGAGGCTATACCTGATTTTGCTAAGGCTTCTCAGCCAACAGTAGGAACTAAACCTTTTACTGTACTTCAATTAGCAGGTAAGCAAGTTTATATTAAAGACAGTTGTAATGCATGTCACTCACAGTTGATTCGTCCATTTAAGTCTGAAACAGACAGATATGGTATGTATTCATTAAGTGGTGAGTATGCTTACGATAGACCATTTGTTTGGGGTTCAAAAAGAACAGGTCCAGATTTACATAGAGTTGGTAACTACAGAACAACAGAGTGGCATGAAAACCACATGATGGCACCAGCAGATGTTGTACCAGGTTCAATTATGCCTAAGTATCCACATCAATTTACAAATAGAGCTGATATTGCAACAGCTTATGCAAATGCAAATACTCAGAAAGAGGTATTTGGTGTTCCATATGATAAAGATGGTATGCCAGCACTTGGTTCATGGGCAGATGCAAAAGCTCAAGCATTGGAAGATGCTAAAAAAGTAGCAGCTGATATGAAAAATCAATCTGTTAAAGATGCAGTTGCTAAGGGCGAAGTTCCTGAAATAGTTGCGTTAATCGCATACTTAAATTCTTTAAAATAAGAGGTAGATGATGGATCAAGAGACATTAATGACTATTGGTGGATATGGTAAGTTTTTTATACTTCTTTTTATATGTGTAATATTTTATGCATATGCCTTTTCTATCTATAAACGACAGAAAAGTGGAGAGAGAGACTTTGAGAAGTATTCAGATTTGGTACTTAATGATTCACTTGATGCAGCTCCTCTTGAAAAAAGAGAAAATTCAAAAGAAAAATAACGGTTAGGAGGAATACAATATGAGACAAATGGTCATAGGTGGTATTATTCTAATTGTTGCTTTGATGGCAGGAACTTACTTCGTAGCAGGTGATGCATTTCAGAGTGACGATTATATTAATAGTTTAACAATGCTTGGTGCGTTGGCAATTATTGTAATTACAGTAGTTACTGTACTTAAATATGTCAACCAAATTAAGAACGATACAGCAACAGGTGAGCTTGCTGAAGAAAACTGGGATGGAATTGGTGAGTTTACTAATCCAATTCCTTCAGGATGGGGAATTATCTTCATCGGTACTATTGTATGGATGATGTGGTACTTCTTTGTAGGTTACCCAACAAACCAATTTTCACAAATAGGTCAGTACAATGAAGAGGTATTAGAAAATAATGCTAAATTTGCTAAAGCTTGGGAAAATCCAAGTGATGAGACATTAGTAGCAATGGGTGAGTCTGTATTCTTAGTACAGTGTGCTCCTTGTCACGGTGTTGATGCAGAAGGTATTGATGGAAAAGCTCAAGATTTAACTCATAGATTGAGTAAAGAGCAAGTACTTCATGCAATTAATAACGGTTCAAACAATCTTGCTTATCCAATGGGTGCAATGCCTGCTGGTATGGCAAGTGGAGATGATGCTGTTAAAATTGCGACATGGATTGCTTCTGGTATGCAAGGTGAACAACCTGCAGCATTTGCAGCTTGTTCATCATGTCATGGAGCAGATGGTAAAGGTATGAACGGTATGGCTCCAAACCTATCAGCATTTGATGATACTTTAGTTGGAAAAGTACTTGAAAACGGTAAAAAAGGTGCTATTGGTACTATGCCTAGCTTTAAAGGTCGTCTAAATGAGACTCAAGAGAAATCATTGAGACATTTCCTTAACTCAATTCAAGTAAAAGGATAATAGATGGCAGGAAATACACAAATTGATCCAAAAACAGAGGGAGGACTTTTTAGTCTTCTCCATGGTTTAACTGGTTATTTTATTGCTGTTGCTCTTTTATTGTCTATCTTGGGTGTATTAACATTCTTGGCAATAGAGACTCAACAAGCAAATGCAGAGAATTTCTATTCTATCAATCAAGATCTTAATGGTCTTAAGATGAATAGTCCAGAGAACCACACTATGTGGAAAAACGAAAAGTAAGGAGAACGGTATGGATAAAATTATTGGAATCCTACTTGTTGTTTCAGCAGTAGTGACAATCATGCTTTCTTATTTAGACCCAACTAAAGTATTTGTTGGTTAAATGAAAAGTTTTTTAAAAAATGTTGGAGTGCTTTTTGCACTCCTTCTAACTCAAGTTTCACCTCTTATGGCAGAGTCTATCTCATCTACCCCACAAATTAAAGATATTAATAGTAAATTTATTATTAATGGTAAAGAGAGTCTTGATCCTAGAACTATTGAAAAAATAGATATAATGGGTAATGAACTTTTTGTAAAAACAGGCGTTAGTGTCTATATTTATGCAAGTGAACACTATTCAGAAAAATCATTTAGTGACACTAAAAGTAAAATAGAGTTTATAAAAAGTTTTGAATCAAATATTATTAGTAGTTTGAAAAATCCATATATATTGTTAACAGTTTCTTTAAAAGATAAGCATGTCAATATGCTCACAAGTAAAGGGTTGAAAAATATTGTAGATAGAGACTCAATTTTAAGTGGATATATTATTCCTCTTCTTGCTTCATATGATAAAAACTCTATTGAATCTAAATTGTCAGCTGGGTTATTAAATGGTTATTCAGCTGTTGTAGAATCAGTTGCTAAAAATAGAGGTGTAGAAGTTAAATCTATTATTAATGGCTCTGGAAGAACTTTTGCAAAGGTATGGAAAATAATAATGTATCTTATTGTTATTATTGGGATTTTAACATATTTTTATGCATTATGGAAAGAGAAAAGGAGATAGAGATGAAGATTCAAAAATACCATTTTTGGTTAGCCTTTTTCTTTTTTATTTTTGGTATTACTTTTGCTATGATTATTTGGACTGTGAAAAGTGCTGTTAACACACCGGTTTACGAAGATAGAAGTTTTATGACATCATATCAAGATGTTGATGAGAATTATAATCAGATGTTGATTTCAAATGCAAAATTTAATGCTAAGTATAGTTGTAACGTTAAAATTAATAGTAAAATTGTTGCTATGGAGTTGTCTGATTTACTTTATGGTCAACGTTCGTTGAAAAAAATGAGTAAAAATCAAAAACTATTAACACTTGGTAAAAATAAAATTTCTTTAAAAATATTAGATAAAAAAACAGCTAAAGTTATTACTAATGCTAAGATTGAATTTCAAATTACAAGAGCCATAGAAGATATGTTAGATGTAGATTTAAATAAGTTCAAATTTACAAATGGTATATATTTTACATTTGCTAATATAACTAAAAATGGATATTGGAATATTATTGGAAGAGTAACTATTGGTGATGATACTGGATATATATATATTAAAACTAGTACACAAAAGATAAAGGATGATGATGAATAGAGAACCTTGGGTAGCCTATTTGGTTGTTATTGGTGTTGTTGCACTTATGATGTATGGGAAATATCTTATGGGTAGTGGTGGAGACGATCACAGTACTAATCCTAAAGATGAAGAGAAGAAGTAGTTCTTCTCTCTTAACTTCTTTTTTTCTTCTAATCTTTTTACTCTTTTTCAATCTTTTTAAGCATACTTATTCTATAATTTATTCAAATAATTATTATAATTTAAAGTTATAAAAGGATAGATTTGAAAATTGAAATAGAGGCACTTGCAACCGTAGAATCACCATTTAAAAATTTAATAAATATGCCAGTACAACCAAAAGGGGCAAAAGATACTCAAGCTACGCTTGTTTTTAAAAAAGAGTATCAATCTGGACTCAAAGATTTAGATGGATTTTCTCATATTTATCTTATTTATTATTTTCATAAAGTTACAGAAGCAGAACTTTCAGTCATTCCTTTTAATGACAAAACAAACACCTCACGTGGAGTATTCTCAACACGAACACCAAAACATCCAAATAGTTTAGGTCTCTCCGTAGTAGAATTGATAAAAGTAGAGGAGAATAGGGTCACCATTCGTGGTGTAGATATTTTAGATGGAACACCCATCATTGATATTAAACCCTATATTGAAAATTTTGATAAAGTTGAGGGTAAAGTTAAGTGTGGTTGGATGAAGTCAACTCCAGAAGAGGTTTCGATGAAGCGTTCCGATGATAGATTTGTAAAGAAAGAGAGAGCATAAATGCGTTATATATATGGAATTTTACTAGTATCTTTATTGAGTGGTTGTTTAGACAATAAAGTAGAAGAGACTCTTGATGGTGAAGAGCTTATTGTTCAGAAATGTGCTAAGTGTCATAACTTAGATATGCCACCAAAAAGTTATGAAAATGAGATTGCACCAAGTATGATGGCTGTTACTTTTCATCTTAAAGATTTTATAAAATCAGCTAATCCCTCTGAACATGAAGGAAAAATTGTAGCATTTGTTAAAGATTATGTAATTGAGCCGAGTAGAGATAAATCTTTTTGTGATAAAGAGAGTTTAGATAGTTATGGAGTAATGCCTTCTCAAAAAGGAAATGTTACCATAAATGAAGTTGATGCCATTGCTCACTATATGTATGCCACTTATGATAATCAAAAAATGTTGAAGATAATGCAAGAGAGACAAAGGCTAGCTAGTCTCTCCCTTCATGAACGTGTTTTAGAACAACAACGTTGTAATAACTGTCATGATATAGAAAAAGACAAAGTTGCTCCCTCTTTTAAAATGATAGCTTCACGCTATGATAAAAAAGATAAATCAATGCTTATTGAAAGTATTAAGAATGGTACAAAGGGAAAATGGGAAGGGAAAAAACTTCCTATGTTGGCGTTTAAGAAGATGAGCGACAAAGATGTTGAGGGAATGGTTGATTGGATTCTCTCTTTAAAAAAATAAAGAATAGGGGTGATAATGTTTAAAAAAATTCTACCATTAAATCTTATTATATCGTTACGAATGTTTGGACTGTTTATTGTTTTACCAGTACTTTCTATCTATGCATTAAATATGCCAAATTCAAACCATACTATGGTGGGAATTATTATTGGTGGATATGCAATTACGCAGATGCTTTTTCAAGTTCCTTTTGGAAGCCTTAGTGATAAGATAGGACGAAAAAAGACTATTATTATTGGTCTGGTTATTTTTGCTATTGGTTCACTAGTTGCAGGATTTGCAGATAATATCTATATGCTTCTGGTCGGGCGACTTCTCCAAGGAGCAGGGGCAATAGGCTCGGTTATTACAGCGACTATTAGTGATGTGGTTCGTGAAGAGGAGCGTGGTAAAGCCATGGCAATTATGGGTGGAAGCATCGGGATGGCATTTGCCCTCTCTATGGTAGCAGGTCCTACCATTGCTGCTCATTTTGGTGGTGTTCCAACACTCTTTTTTATGGTGGCAGCATTGGCATTGATTTCTATTGTTATTTTACTTAAATCAGTTCCTAATCCTCCAACTATTAAACATACCTACTTAGAGAATGATAAGTTTAATCTCTTTGAAAATAAGAATTTGATGAAGATGAATATCACCAATATGTTGGTTAAAGGGTTTATGACTTTTGCGTTTATGATTATTCCTATTGTATTGACCAAGACTTATGGATGGGACAAAACAGAACTCTATAAAATCTACTTGCCTTCAATGGTAGTGGGTATTTTAGCCATGGGACCTGCTGCGATGATTGCTGAGAAGAAGGGGAAATATAAACTTATTTTACTCCTAGGAATTCTCTTTTTAGCCATTGCTTATTTGGTGATTGGTTTAAGTCAAAGCTATATGATGTTTGCTACAGGTATTATTATATTCTTTATTGGCTTTAACCTTCAAGAGCCTATTTTACAGTCACTCGCTTCCAAGTATGCAAAAGTACATCAACGAGGAAAAGTACTGGGAATCTTTAACAGTTTTGGTTACTTTGGTACGTTTATTGGTGGTTTTGTTGGGGGAATGTTGCTTGATGTGGTCTCACTAAGCTCTGTTGCTTATGGGATTATTGTTCTCTGTATCGTATGGGCTATGATGGTCTATACACTTGATAACCCTGCTAAAACAAAGGTAGCCTACATTCACCTTGATGATACCGACCATACTAAACATAGTGACCTACATGAAGTAGAGGGTGTTGTGGAGTGGTACATTAATGATACAGAGAGCTTGGTAATTGTAAAGTATGATGAACTCTTAACCGATGAAGAGAGACTTCGAGAGGCAATACAATAAGTGAGTAAGAAGACTATTAAACAATTTAATAAACCCGAGGTCTTAACTATCTCCTCGGCACACTTTGCTCATGATATATTCTCCTCGTTCTTAGCACCTCTTTTGCCCCTTATTATCGAAAAGCTTGGTCTAAGCCTTTCGATGGTGGCATTTTTAGACATTATTCGTAGAATTCCTGCTCTTTTTAACCCTCTTTTGGGCTTAATGGCAGAACGAATGGATGTAAAATACTTTGTTATACTCACCCCATCGGTAACAGCTATTAGTATGAGTCTTCTTGGTCTTGCTCCCTCCTATTTTGTTTTGATTCTACTGCTCTTTGTTGCAGGAATCAGCTCGGCACTCTTTCATATTCCCTCTCCGACGATGATTAAACAGTCATCAGGAGAGGAGACAGGACGAGGAATGAGCTACTTTATGGTGGGTGGAGAGTTTGCACGAACTTTAGGACCTATTCTTATCACTTCAGCTGTTTCATGGTGGGGATTGGAGGGGAGTTATAAGCTTATGCCTATTGGAATTATCTCTTCAATGCTACTCTATATACGGTTCCGAAATTTTAGCACCCACATAAAAGCTAAAAAGTTTGAAAAAGGAGATGTTAAAACACTTCTCAAAGAGCATAAAAATCTTTTCTATTTTCTAGCCTCTTTTATGCTTTTTAATGCAGCGTTGAAAAGTTCTCTTTCACTCTATCTACCTGTCTATTTAGTCAACAATGGTAACTCTTTGTGGTATGCAGGTATTGCACTCTCTATTTTACAGTTTAGTGGTGTGGTGGGTGTCTTCTTCTCAGGTAAGTTTTCAGATAAGTTTGGACGTTACAAAATTTTACTCTTTAGTTCTCTTGGGAGTATCGCTTTTATGGCTCTCTTTTTGTACACGCAAAATATTATAGTACTGGGTATTTTAGGACTTTTTGTTTTTGCTCCTGCTCCTGTGTTGATGGCATTGGTACAAGATACTGATTCACATATGCCTACTTTTATGCACAGTATCTACATGGGAATCAACTTTGGTCTAAGCTCTATTATAGTGCTACTCATTGGATTTTTGGGGGACAGCATGGGACTCAATCAGACTTTTGTTATCTGTAATATCTTGGGTATAGGGACACTCTTTGCTGTTCTATTTATGTTGAAAAAGGAGCAGTAGTATGCACGACTATCTACTCTATAGTGTTTTAACTTTTTTGCTTTCTATACTTTTCTCTATGGGAGGAGCAGGAGCAGGGGTGGCACTTATTCCTATATTACACTTTTTAGGGTTAGACTTTACTCTTGCTAAGGCGATAGGTCTTTTTGCAGGGGCATCAACAACCATTACCTCTAGTATTATGAATATTAAGCGTAAGGTGGTTGACTATAAGTTTGTATTTCCTATTGCATTGATGATGCTACTCTTTGCTCCCATAGGTGCATACAGTAGCCGTTTTATAGATGAAGAGATAGTTAAATTTCTCTTTATGATAATGCTCTTCTACAGTGCTACCATGATGATGTTTGGCAAGAAAAAAGCTCTCTTTCACGTTGAGGGTAGGGTGGCTCTTTTTGTCGTTGGAGCCATTGTTGGCTTCTTGGCAGGACTTCTAGGAGTTGGAGGAGGAAACATCCTCATTCCACTCTTAGCTCTTTTAGGATTTGCCCCTAAAAAAGTTGCCGTAGCTGTTAGTTTTGTTGTTCC
>Ga0256826_1001083_pt1 | contig 16874 bp, 12 predicted proteins | sample CV79metaG_FD_185975 | JGI IMG/M metagenome (GOLD analysis project Ga0256826, IMG submission 185975) | Hydrothermal vent microbial communities from East Pacific Rise, Pacific Ocean - CV79 | ecosystem: Environmental > Aquatic > Marine > Hydrothermal vents | place: Pacific Ocean: East Pacific Rise...
GTAAGATATACAACTTCATCAAGAATTTTTCCATCTTGCATAACTTTATATGGTGCTTCAATAAATCCATGCTCATTTACTTTTGAATAAGTTGCTAGAGTATTGATAAGACCAATATTTTGACCCTCTGGAGTCTCAATTGGACAGATTCTACCATAGTGAGTTGGATGAACATCACGCACTTCAAAACCAGCACGCTCTTTTACAAGACCACCCTCACCTAGTGCCGATAAACGACGTTTATGAGTGATTTCTGAAAGTGGATTTGTTTGATCCATAAACTGAGATAATTGTCCACCAGAAAAGAATTCCATGATAGTTGAAGTAATCATTTTTGAGTTGATTAAATCATGAGGCATAAGTTCAGACATTGGTCCACTCATAGTTGAAAGTTTATCTCTGATAGCTTTTTGCATTTTAACAAGACCATTGTGTAACTCATTACCAAGTAGCTCACCAATTGAACGGATTCTTCTGTTACCTAAGTGATCTCTATCATCTAAGTGACCTTGACCATTTTTAACTTTAATTACATATTTTACAGACTCAATAACATCCTCATGTGTAAGAACTGTAATATACTCTGGAATATTAAGACCAAGTTTGTGATTCATTTTCATACGACCAACTTTAGTTAGGTCATATCTTTCTGGATCAAAGAAAAGTTGATTTACAAATGCTTTAGCAGCTTCTTTTGTAACTGGCTCACCTGGACGCATAACTTTATAGATACGAATAGCAGATAAATCGTTTTCATCTTCTATCTCTTCAGTTTGACGAAGAAGTTTAAGTGAATCAGCATCAGCATTAAATGCATTAATGATAGATCCATCAACACCCTCAGCTAAATCATTTGCAATTTTAAATTCGCTTACACCAATTTCAGCCATTTTCTTTAGTTTACTCTCATCAATACTAGTCATAGTATCAAAAAGAATTTCACCAGTTTCAGGATCAATAATAGGTTCAGCTAAATAACGTTCAAGTAAAGTCTCTAATGGATATTCAACAGTTGAAAGCCCATCATCTAAGAATTTTTGAGCTTTTTTAGTACTTAGTCTTTTACCAGATGCTAAAAGAACTTTTCCATCAGTATCAACTAAATCATAAGTTAGTCTCGATGCATAATCACTTGGATTAAATGCCATTGAAAACTTATTATCTTCAAGATTAATAGTCTGAATTGGGTAAAATAATTTTAAAATATCTTGTTTAGAATAACCTAAAGCACGGAACATAATAGTTACAGGAACTTTACGGCGTTTGTTAATTCTCATATAAAGAATATCTTTAGGATCATATTCAAAGTATAACCATGAACCACGATCTGGAATAATTTGACCAGTATAAATCAGTTTATTTCCAGCAGTTGTTGATTCTTCTTCTTTAAAAATAACACCAGGTGATCTGTGAAGTTGATTTACAACTACACGTTCAACACCATTAATAATAAAAGAAGTTCGCTCAGTCATAAGTGGAATATCACGAACAAAAATATTTTGCTCTTTAATATCTTTTACACCAAGTTTTTCTTTAGTATTTTCATCACGGTCCCATAAAACAAGACGTGTTTTCATTCTTAAACTTACTGCATAAGTAAGTCCACGTTCCATACATTCACGAACAGTATATTTAGGTTTACCAACTTCACTTCCTAGATATTCAATAGTAAGTCTGTTTTGAGTATCATGAATAGGGAAAGCTGATGTGAATACAGTTTCAACGCCAGAAGCGGATCTATCTTTTTCATCAAGCATTAAAAAGTTATTATATGAACTTTGTTGAAGTTGTAACAGATTTGGTACTTCTATCTGTTGAGGAGTTTTAGAGAAGTCTACACGAAGACGATTTCCAGAGTATAAAGTGTTTAACATAGGCAACCTCGATAAGTTAATTTCAAATTCAAGCGTCCTTGAATTGATTTTTAGGGCTCTACATGTAGAGCCAATTGTTATAGTGCTTATAAACGACATAAGGGCACTGTAGCTAAAAGACCTAAATCTCTTAGCTACAGCGCCCGAAATAAATTAGATAGCGCAGGAAGAAAACTTCCTGCGTACCCCTAAAGGGGCATTAAATATATTATTTAACTTCTACTACTGCACCAGCTTCTTCAAGAGCAGTTTTTGCTTCTTCAGCAGCATCTTTATCAACACCTTCTTTGATAGTTGATGGTAGACCTTCACAAGCTTCTTTAGCTTCTTTTAGTCCTAGACCAGTAAGAGCACGAACAGCTTTAATAACAGCAATTTTCTTAGCACCAACATCAGTAAGTACTACATCAAATTCAGTTTTCTCAGCAGCAGCTTCACCAGCTACAGCACCACCAGCAACTGCTACAGGTTGAGCAGATACTTGGAATTTTTCTTCAAATTCTTTTACAAGTTCAGAAAGTTCAAGAACAGAAAGTCCTGAGATAAATTCTAATACGTCTTCTTTAGTTATAGCCATTTTAATTCCTTTAATTATTACATAATTTAAGGAAACCTTTTACTTTATTGTACGGCAAAGGAAGTAATTCCTTTACCTACGCTAACGCTAGGTTTCCCTCAGCGGGAAGCTCATGGTACTAGTACCATTAAATCCCATTGGTCTGATTACCAGACAGTCTTTAGAAGTGGACTAAGCCGCTTCTTCTTCTTTTTTAGCACGAAGTGCTTCAAGTCCAATTGTAAAGTTAGCAACAGGTGCCATCCAAGTAGCTGCAAGCATACCAAGAAGTTCTTCACGGCCTGGAAGTTTAGCAAATGCTTCAACTTTAGCAGCATCAGTAGCTTCACGATCTACATAAGCAGACTTGATTACAAATTTATCGTTATCTTTAGCAAACTCAGATACTACTTTAGAAGTAGCAACAGAATCTTCACCCCATACTAAAATATTAGTATCATTAAGTTCGATACCTTCAAGTTCAGCATTTTTAAGTGAAATAGTAGCAAGTGAATTTTTTACAACTTGTACTTTTGCTTCTTTAGAACGAGCAATTTTTCTTAAACCTTCAAGTTCAGAAACTGTTAAACCTTTGTAATCACAAAAGATTACAGCTTGAGCAGTTTTGAATTCAGTTGAAAGTACTTCAATAATTTCAGCTTTTTGTGTTTTTGTCATAGAATATCTCCTTTCCAGACAACACTTCAACAGGAAATTAAGTTTGGAATTCCAAACACCTATATCTTTAGTCCATAAAATGCAGTTACGAAATTAGTAACTTTAAAGTGCTCTACATGTAGAGCACTAAAAATAACTAATTTAAAATTATTTGATATCTGCTAAAGAGATTACATCAAGTTTAACAGCTGGACTCATAGTTAATGAAAGAGCTCCAGATTTAATATAACGACCTTTTGCAGATGCTGGTTTTTGCTTGTTAATAGCAATCATAAGTGAAGTTAAATTCTCTTCTATTTGTTTTGCTTCAAAACTTACTTTACCAATACCAGCATGGATGTTACCTTTTTTATCAACTCTAAAGTTAACTTGTCCACCTTTAACATTTTTAACAGCAGTTGCAACATCTGGAGTTACAGTTCCTGTTTTAGGATTTGGCATCATACCTTTTGGCCCAAGAATACGACCAATTTGACCAACAAGTCCCATACAATCTGGTGCAGCAACTACTACATCAAAGTTAAATATTCCCTGTTTAATATCTGCTACTAAATCATCAGTACCAACGATATCAGCACCAGCTGCTTTAGCTTCATCAGCTTTAACACCCTTAGCAAAAACTGCAACACGAACTGTCTTACCAGTACCATGAGGAAGTACAATTGCACCACGAACCATTTGGTCAGCGTGACGAGGATCTACGTTTAAGTTTAATGCTAATTCAACAGTTTCGTCAAACTTAGCACTTTGTAAAGCTTTTACAGTTGTAGCAGCTTCAGTTACATCGTAAGCTTTAGTTGCATCAAATTTTTCTAATAATGATTTATATCTTTTACTCATTTTTCAAATCTCCAATAAATTCTTCCACAAAATTTTAAATCATTGTGGTTTATGATTAATAAAGTAGTTTTCTACTTAGCACCCTCAAGGGGTATTTAATCTACAATCTCGATACCCATTGAACGAGCAGTACCAGCTAAAGTATTAGCTGCCATATCTTCGTTATCAGTATTTAAATCTTCAATTTTAGCTTTAACAACTTCCATTAATTGAGCACGAGTAATTTTTCCAACTTTATTTTTAAGAGGATTATCAGTACCTTTTTTAAGTCCTGCAGCTTTCATAAGAAGAGCAGATGCTGGTGGTTGCTTAGTGATAAAAGTAAAACTTCTATCTGTATAAACAGTGATAACAACAGGAACTTTGAATCCCATTTTATCTTTTGTTTTTTCATTAAATGCTTTAGTGAATTCCATGATGTTAACACCACGTTGTCCTAGAGCTGGTCCAACTGGAGGAGCAGGGTTTGCTTTACCAGCGTCAATATGTAACTTGATATAATCCATTACTTTTTTTGCCATTATAAATCCTTTGTTTTCATTAATAATACATAATCCGAACAAGTCCAGATTATTACGCTAACGCTTTGTTTTCTTCAGCAGAAAGCTCACGCGACTTATCGCTTTAGCTACGCTGACATTAAATTTCTATTAAAATCTAACATCAGCGTAGAGATAAAACTTATATTATTTTTTCTACTTGTGTATATGAAATATCAACTGGAGTTGCTCTTCCAAAAATAGAAACGTTTAGTTTTAGAGTACCATGCTCTAAATCATATTCATCCACAGTTGCAGTAAAGTTAGCAAATGGACCATCTATAATACGAACAGTTTCACCATTATCAAAATAAACTTTTGGTTTTGGAGCTGCACGATTATTTACCTTATCTAAGATAACATTAATATCATGGTCACTTAAAGGTGTTGGTATATTGTTTTCACCAATAAAACCAGAAACTTTAGGTATACCTTGAATCATATGTTGAATTTCAGTATTTAAATCAATCTTAGCAAAAACATAACCTGAGTATAATGAACGTTCAGTTACTTTTTTCTTACCATCTTTAACTTCAATAACATCTTCAGTTGGTACAATAACCTCAGAGATAAACTCTTGAAATCCCATCTCTTCAACCATCATTAAGATTGCATCTCTTACTTTTCTATCAGATCCATAAGTTTGAATAGAGTACCATTTATGATTAGTATTTTCTTCTACTGGAGCTATTTCTTGTTCTACTTCTGAATTTTCTATATTTTCTTCCATCACTAACTCCTTATCCTAAAAGTGCTGACATTACAGACGACATAATTAAATCAACTAAAGCTAAAAAAGCGGCAATTACTGTCACAACTATCACAACAGATATATACGCTTGTTTTACTTGACCTTTTGTAGGAAAAATAACTTTCGCTAATTCTGCTTTCGCATTTCTAAAGTGTAAACTTAAATTCATTAAAATTTCCTAATTTTGCATTGATTATAAATAAATCTCAAAAGATTTACTAATAATAAATGTGGCAGGCACAGGGGGACTCGAACCCGCAACACCCGGATTTGGAATCCGGTGCTCTACCATTGGAGCTATGCGCCTATAATGAAAAATGAGACTGTATTACTACAGTTTCATCTCTTTGTGCATTGTATGTTCTCTACAGAATTTACAATATTTTTTTACTGAAAATTTTTCAGTATGAGTTTTTTTATTTTTAGTTGTGTGATAATTACGTCTTGTACATTTCTCACAACCTAAGTGAATTGCTTCTCTCATGTTATTTTACCTTTAAAGAATTAAATAAATCGCAAATGCGATTTATTTAATGATCTCAGCAACAACACCAGCACCAACAGTTCTACCACCCTCACGGATAGCGAACTTAGTACCTTGTTCCATTGCAATTGGGTGAATAAGTTCAGCAGTAATACTTACATTATCCCCTGGCATAACCATCTCAGTACCTTCTGGTAAAGTGATTGCACCTGTAACATCAGTAGTACGAACGTAGAACTGAGGACGGTAACCGTTGAAGAATGGAGTATGACGACCACCCTCATCTTTACTTAGTACATAAATTTCAGCTGTGAAAGTTGTATGAGGAGTAATAGTACCTGGCTTACAAAGTACTTGACCACGCTCAACATCATCTTTACCAATACCACGAACTAGAACACCACAGTTATCTCCTGCAACACCCTCATCCATCTCTTTACGGAACATTTCAATACCAGTAACAGTAGTTTTTTGAGTATCACGGATACCTACGATTTCAATTTCTTCACCGATTTTAACAACACCACGTTCGATACGACCAGTTACAACTGTTCCACGACCAGAGATTGAGAAAACATCTTCAACAGGCATTAAGAAATCTTTATCAGTTTCACGAGTTGGTTCAGGAATATAAGCATCAACAGTTGCCATAAGAGCTATAATTTTATCTGACCACTCACCAAGAGTACCAGTTTTTGCTTCTTCAAGTGCTTTAAGCGCTGAACCAGCAGTGATTGGAGTATCGTCACCTGGGAAGTCATACATATCAAGTAGTTCACGGATTTCCATCTCTACTAGTTCCATAAGTTCTTCATCATCAACCATATCTTCTTTGTTCATGAAAACAACGATATATGGAACACCAACTTGCTTAGAAAGTAAGATATGCTCACGAGTTTGAGGCATAGGACCATCAGCTGCAGAAACAACTAAAATAGCACCATCCATTTGTGCAGCACCAGTAATCATGTTCTTAACATAATCAGCGTGACCTGGACAATCAACGTGTGCATAGTGACGTTTATCAGTCTCATACTCAACGTGTGAAGTAGCGATAGTAATACCACGCTCTCTTTCTTCTGGAGCATTATCGATCTGATCATAGTCCATAAGTTCTGCACCATTTGTTACTGCTAATACTGCAGTAATTGCTGCTGTTAATGTTGTTTTACCATGATCAACGTGACCAATAGTACCAATGTTTACATGCGGTTTATTACGCTCAAACTTTTCTTTTGCCATAGTGTCCTCCGACTTTAAATGTGAATTGAAACGGGATTATACCCAAAAATCATTCAATTATTGCTTAAATTTTACAAAACTTATAATTATGGTGCTGACGGTGGGAATTGAACCCACGGCCTCTTCCTTACCAAGGAAGTGCTCTACCCCTGAGCCACGACAGCAAAGGTGTGTTATAAGCAATAATTGCATGATTCTTAATAATAGTACATTAGTTTTTTGATTAGATGATAAGCTATATAGGTAATTATATAATTTACTATATATGAAGTTAATTGTGAAATTGTACTTCAGCTTCCAGAATGTAATGTCGAATGGAGCGGGAGACGAGATTCGAACTCGCGACACCCTGCTTGGAAGGCAGGAACTCTAGCCACTGAGTTACTCCCGCATTTGACATTAATGGTGGTGAGAAGAGGAGTCGAACCTCTGAACCCATAGGGAGCAGATTTACAGTCTGCCGTCGTTGGCCACTTGACTATCTCACCATTTTTTATCTGGTCTAACACTGTTTCTAATATTCTATTTCAATGGTGCTGTCACGAGGATTTGAACCCCGGGCCTGTTGATTACAAATCAACTGCTCTAGCCAACTGAGCTATGACAGCATCGAAATTGAGCCAGAATTATAGACAAATTAATCTTTAATGTCAATAGTTTTTTGCTAAAAATTGATAATATCTGAATCTTTTAATATTATAGGGTCGTATTTACCCTTGTACTCGTCTATTTCTCTTGTTATTATTTCTAAGAAACTTGGTTTAATATGATTAATATATAGCTTAACATCATCTCTTTTTAAATTTTTTAACTCCTTAAAAAGAGATTTTGCTGTTAAATGCTTAGATTCTTTAGCTATTTTTTCCATATCAGAGGGAAAGGAGCACTCTATAACCATAGATTTAATTTCATTATCATTATCTACACACCGAATTAACTCTTTTAATGAATAAGTATCTGCTGTAATTATCACCCCATTATTATCTTTTTTATAAATATAGCCACATGATGGAACTGTATGTTCAGTTTTAAATGCTTGAATACTTTCTTCATGATTTATTTTATAAACTTTATCTAGTTCAATTTCTATATAGTTTATTATTTTATCTTTTGAATTAATTAAATTTATCTTTGAAAAATCTGGCCATATTAAGTTATTAAAAAAATGTTTTTTTAATGCTAATATTGTTTGTGGTAAAGCATATATATTTAATGTCTTATTACGCATTGTAAAATAATTATCAAGTATGAAAGCGATATCACTAATATGATCTAAATGAGAATGCGTGAGCCATATATTTTCTATATTAGCTGTTTTCTCCTCTAATGGATTTAGTAAATTACCAGCATCAATCATATTTAATGGATTTAATTCAAATGAACTTGTTCCACAATTTTTTGCTTTTGTTCCATAAGCACCAAGAATTTTAATACTAAATAAACCTTTATCTTTAATCATAGTTTCTTGATATTTATCTTTAAACTCTTCGCGAACTTTTAAAATTATATCAAGGTTTTCAAAAAATAAATCAACTAATTTGGGATCAAACTGTTTACCTTTTTCTTCTTTAAAAAGTTTAAAAATATTTTCATCACTCCAAGCTTTTTTGTAAACTCTATCACTTCCTAAGGCATCAAATACATCAGCTACTGCCGTAATGCGTCCATATATATGTATATTTTCACCACTCAGTCCCCTTGGGTAACCTGTCCCATCCCATTTTTCATGATGTTGGTAAGCAACTATCGAAGCTGTTTGAAAAAGTGGTCTATCTGAATCTTTAATCATCTGATGACCAAGTTCAGAATGTCGTTTCATAATATCAAATTCACCCTCTGTAAAACGACCAGGTTTATTTAAAATAGAATCAGCAATTGCAACTTTTCCAATATCATGCATTGGACTAGCCTGTCTTAAAAGTTCGGCATCCTCTTCACTCATTCCATATGCAAGTGCTAAAATTTTAGAATACTCAGCTACTCTTTTTACATGATTACCAGTTTCTTTTGATCTGCTTTCAGCTATAGCACCCATAGTAAATACAACTTCTCTTTGAGTATCTGATATCTCTTTAGTTAAAATAGAAGATATAATACTCTCAGCAGCATAAGTTGATGCTAGCATAAGACGCTGCATATCTCTTTCATCAAAAGCACCTTTTACTCCACGATGATTCATTACTTGAAAAGCACCTATAATACTGTTATCACCATCAAACATAGGTATAATCATCATACTCTTAGTATTATATCCTGTAGCTTTATCTACTTCACGATTAAACCTATCATCTTCATATACATCATCAATTAAAACTTTTTCACCAGTTCTAATGCTATATCCGACAAGCCCAGAGTCTATAGATAATTCAAGTTTATCATTTAAGCCATGCGCAATTTTAGTCCATATAGTTTTTTTATCTTCACTAAGCACCCACACTGTACATCTATCAGCAGAGGTGAGTGCTTTACCCATATCTGCTAATATTCTTATGATATCATCATAATCTCTTGAAGCACTTACTTCTGTTAAATAAATAAATATAAGTTCTAGTATCTCTGTTGCATTTAAACTTCTTGCATGTTTCATGTATATCCTATTTTTTATCCATATTATTAACTTCCCAAAAGCGATTATTTTCTATATATTTCAAGAAATATTTAGATGGGTTATCATTATGTTCTTGGACAAGTTTACTAAAAAGTTTCTTAGATTTTTGTAAGTTTGAGCCTTTATATGCTTTTAAAGCCTCTTCATACTTTTCTTTTATTATTATTGACTCTTTTTTATTAAGCATTAGTTCATACAATATAACAGTTTCATCCTTACCTTTTACTTTTACATGTTCAATCTCTCTATATATAAAAGTATCACTCATATTAGCAACTGTAAACTCTGTAATCAGAATAGATACACCATATAATTTAGTTAAACTTTCAACCCTTGATGCAAGATTTACTCCATCTCCAATTACAGTATATTCTTTTTTATCATTACCACCAATATTTCCAACAATAACCTCAGCAGTATTTAGACCAATTCCTATATTAATTTCTGGAACTCCATCTAATTTTAGTTCTTCATTTAAAGCATTTAATTTTTCTATCATTGAGATAGCACATACACAAGCTGCATCTGCATGCTCTTTCACATCTACGGGTGCATTAAAAAATGCCATAACTGCATCACCAATATATTTATCTAACATTCCCTTATTATCTATTACACACTTTGTCATAGGGGTAAAATATCTATTTAGTAAAGTAATTAATTCTTCAGGACTCATACTTTCAGATATTGTAGTGAAGCCTCTAATATCGCTAAAGAGTATACTTAATTCTTTTTTTTCTCCACCTAATTTTAATGAGTCTGGATTATTAATTAGTTCTTTAAGCAATTCAGGGGACATATATGAAGAAAAAGTTTCTTTTAAAAATCTACCACTCTTCTCTTGTATGTTAAAAGCAATAACTTCAATAGCAATAACTGACAAAATAAGTGCTATCATTGGATAAAACAGATCTATATAGAACATATTTGATATAAATAAATATCTAATAAAAGCATAAACAACTAAATATATCAGTATATTTAGAACTGTTCTATGAATAATCTTTTTAAATACAAGAATTAAGATAAATGGTAAAAAAACAAAAAAGATTATGAGCGCTAATGTTACAGATGGAAACTCTTTAATAAGATGATCTTGAAGTAGATTTGACAAAAATGTATAGTGTAATAATGCTCCAGGAATAGAACCTATTGGTGTACTAACAACATCTCCAGCTCCAACTTCTGTTATTCCAAGTATAACTATCTTATTTTTAAAGTACTCAGACTTTATTTTTTTATTAAGTAAATCTAAAAAAGAGATTATTGTGTATTGTTTTTTATCATAAAAATTTAATCTTATAAGTCCATTTTCATCCAGACCTATTAGTTTATCATTTAGCTCTACATGTAGAGCATCTACCCTATTGATATCTTTATTAAACTTTATTCTAAGAGCTTGTACAGCAAGTGAGGGATATAAAAGGTTTTGAAAATAAACACCAATAGGATAAGATCGAAGTAAATAATCACTTCCTCTTAAGGTTGTAAAACTTCCAGAAAGGGTACATGATTGTAAAATTGGGACGATGTTTATCTCTGCAAATTTGGCTGATATAAATTTTGGATTTTTATATTCTGAAATTTGAGACTGAAGCATATCTAATGAAGAATCGGTAAGTATCGCTAACTCTTCTTCTCCAATATTTTGAGTTGCATTATGTCTAAGAAAAAAACCACAAACACTGGCATTTAAATTTGCTAAAGATTTTCCTAAAAGTTCATCTTTTTCTGGGCTTGTATACTCTGAGAAAATCATATCCATCAAAACTATATCAGCTTTACTTAGTTTGTCTATACCTTTGGCTAATATACTTCTATCCCAAGGCCATCTTCCAAACTTATTTACACTTGGCTCATCAACTGCAACAAAAACTATATCTTTTGATATCTCTTTTTTTTGAAAAGCAAAATTTATATCATTAAAACGAAGAGAAAAACTTTCAAAAGGTTCAATCTTATAATAATGTACTAATAATATTGATGAGAGTATCAGTATTATTGCACCAAGATATAAAAACTTTTCTTTCATAATAATCTATTTATTTTATCTCTATCATCTTTTTAAAATATGTAAATTCTGCTTTATCTGCTTTTGTAAAATCATTTTCATTAACTTCATTTTCAAAAAATGAAACACTACTTTGAGCATGTAAATCAAACTCTTTTGTTATTTCTAACACATGTTCTTTTTGCTTTTTTTTGTATTTTTCAAAATCTGATTCTTGCTTAGATATATATTTATTGTATTCAGCTATAACAGATTTTCTATACAGTTTGAAATTTTCTTTAAGGCTTTTAACACCTATCAAACCCTCTTGAAGTTTAATAGATGATTTGTCTGTAGCATTTACAACAAATGTAGTACCTTTTATACCAATAATAGCAAATGGGGTTCTTATTTTTAATGAATTTTTAGCATCTCTTGAAGTTATCTTATAATAAACCTTACCATTAGTTTGTTCTACATTATTTTGTGTTTTAAAGTGAAGAGCAGAACTAACATCTAAAGCCAAAACAGAACCATCTATAAGTTTTAAAACTGCTGTTCCTTGTTTAGAAGTAGTAATTAAATCACCATTTTTAATTTTTAAACCTTTTTTTACTTTACTTTTTGTAATCGATTGTTCACTTTTTACCTTTACATTACCCTTTACATTTTGAACCAATCCAATGACTGATGATGCATTTAGTATGGTAAATAATGATATAATAATTGTTATAAAGAATATTTTCATGTATTACTCCGATATTTATATTAAAAGATTATATCATTTATATTAAGCTAATTATATTAAATTATATTTCGTGCTTTAAAAGTTTACTTTTATACTATAAGTTATATAATATATTTAATATAAAGTTTTAAGGATTAGTTAATGAAAGTGTTTTTTCTAATATTATTATTTTTCCCAATGTATATTTTCTCAGCTGAAATAAGTAGTACAAAAGATTACAATTATGAAAATGGATTAGAGTATTATAAATCTAACGATTTTACAAGCTCTTATGAAATATTTGCAAAAATCTATTTAGAACACTTATCTGATATTAAATTTAACTTTTATTATGGTCGTAGTGCTTATGAAACTGGTCATTATGAAAATGCGCTAGCAGCTTTTGAAAGAGTTGAGATGCAAGATGATTCAAATATTAGGAATAAATTAGAGATGGCTAGGACATATTTCATGCTTAAAATGTATGAAGATTCTGAAATTGCTTTTAAAGAGGTCTTAGAAAATCCAAATATACCTGAAAATATCAGAAGAAATATTGAACTTTCTTTATCTCGTGTATCTAAAGTTCAACAAAAATCATTTACATATGCAATGATAATGGCTGATGTATTATATGATTCAAATATTAACTATGGTTCACTTGGTTCTTACAATTATGGTGGTACTATTTTTCCAGCTATTGATAAAATATCAGATTCTGCCCTTCAAACTTATGCTAATGTTATAAACATATACGATATAGGTACTAAAGGTGGATTTGCTATTAAAAACTCTTTTTCATTTTATCTAAAAGATTATTCAGACTATAATGATTATAATATTCTTTATTTTGCTTACTCTCCAAGTCTTATATATCAAGAAACAAAATATGTAGCAGAACTAGCCCTTATTGTTGATACAATGGAGTTAGGTAAGAAAAAATTCTTATCTACAATATCAGTAATGCCTAAATTAGAATATAATCATACACCAACTGTTAAAAGTCTTATGCACTTTAAATATCAAAGAAAAGAATTTGATAGAGAAGCCCAAAGAGAATTTGACGCAGATAGACTTGAAATATCATACGGACTTCAAGATATATTAACTCCTCGTTCCTACATACAAGGAAATATTTTAGCTATAAATGAAAATAGTATTCATGGTGATACAAATTATGTAAATTTTGATGAATTTAAAATCAATGCCACTTATGCTAATCAATTAACTTCTATTGTTGGTTTAAACTTATTTGCTCAAGTTAGAGATAGAAAATATGAAAACTATGTTAGTGGATTTGGAAATAAAAGAAAAGATATTGGTGGCTTAGGAAGTATAGATTTAACAGTTAAAATAATTAAAAATCTTAGATTTAAAATGAAGTATTCATATGAATATGTAGATTCAAATCAAAATAGATTTACATATCAAAAATACACAGCATCTGCTGGTATTGTAGCAACTTTTTAGGAGATTATAATGAAAATAATAAAATTACTATTAATATCTTTAGTATTTATAACCAGTACACTATTTGCAAATAATGTAGCAACAATTACAGCTATTAAAGGCTCTGCTACCATAACAAGAGATAGTTCTGATATAGATGCTAAACTAGGAAGTAAATTAGAAGAAAAAGATATTATAAAAACTCATGAGAATACTAAAGTCCAATTAATATTTACAGATGAAACTATTATAAGTCTAGGAAAAAATAGTAACTTTTCCATTGAAGAATTTTTATTTGAAGATAATCAAGAACCAACTGCAAAATTTGGAATGATTAAAGGTGCAATGCGTGTTATTACAGGGAAAATTGGGAAAATTGCCCCAGAAAAGTTTTCTGTAAGTACAAAAACTGCCACTATTGGTATTCGAGGAACAAATTTTACAATTATTGCTAATGAAGATGGTTCTTACCAAATATACTGTACTTATGGAAAAATCAGTGTCACTTATAATGGTAAAACTTACATTGTTCAACAAGGTTATTATATTGATATATCTTCAAGTGGTGAAGTAATTATAAAAGAGTTTAATCCTAAAATATTAAAAGAGATGAGATTTACTCATTTTGAAATTTCAAAACATAAAACCAATAGACTCTCAAAAAATGGAAAAAGTATATATTCGGATGGAGAGAATGAAGAATCCCTTGATATAACTGTTGAGGATAATAGTGGACTTATTGTACAAAATATATCAGGAGATAGTGCTGATGGGATTCAAAGAGACTATGAGGATGAAATTCCTACTATGTCTTTTAGTGAATTATTAGCTTCTTATACAATGAAGGATGCTTCTTATAGTGGTACAAGTTTTTTTAATTCAGATAGTTCAAGCGGAACTGCAAGTCTAGATATAGATTTTGGCTCAGACTTAGTATCTCTTTCTATTGTAGATCAATATAGCAATGAAACAATTTTTGAAACAAATCCAACTTTTGGTAGCATAGACTTTAGTGTAAATCAAACAACTGTAAATGGATCATCAAATAATGGAGTAGCTAATGGTACATTTCAAGAACCTAAAGGTAATCAAGTTCTTGGTGATTTTTCTATAGATGATGGTTATGGTAATCTTTCTACTGGTACGTATGATGTAAGTAGCAGCCAAACACTACACTAAACTTATGCATAGCAAATATAAAATCTTAATCTCTTTTTTTATATTTGCTAATATTTTACTACTATCTTCATATCTATTTTTACCAAACTACTTCCAATCTCTAGATAATCGTGTAAGAGATTTTTACTTTAAATTTCGTGGTGATGAAAAAGTTAGTGAAAATATAGTTATAGTTGATATTGATGAGAAAAGCCTAAAAGCTCTTGGTCAGTGGCCTTGGGAACGTAATAAAATTGCTCAAATCATAACAAATCTAGCAAACAATGAAGCTGGTATAATTGGTCTTGATATAGTATTTGCTGAAGCAGATAAAACATCTCCGGATATCATTGCTAAAAAGTGGGGGTTAAAAACAAAAAATTTACCAAATTATGATGCAATACTAGCAAAAACTATTGCAAGCACCCCTAGTATCTTAGGTTATGTATTTGATTTTGACAATATAACAAATAAAGAAGCCCCTCAAGTACCTGTAATTTTTGTAGAAAAACATAAAACTAAACATGAGTTTCTTCCTATAGCAAAAGGAGTTCTTACAAATATAGATATAATTCAAGATGCTAGTTATTCTAGTGGTTATATGAATAATATTCCAGATGAAACTGGTATTATTAGAAGTGTTCCATTGATGATAAAGTATGATGATATTATTTATCCATCATTATCTTTTGAAATGTACAGAATTGCTACAAACTCAAAAAAAGTAAAACTTACTTATAGCGAAGCTGGCATAGAAAATATTTCTTTATCTGAGGAAACTATTAACACTGATAGATTTGCTAAACTTTATTTGAATTTTAGAGGTAAATCAAGAAGCTACAAATATATATCTGCCGTTGATATTTTTAACAATACTATTAAGAAAACAGATATTAGTGGTAAATTTATTCTTATTGGAACTTCAGCATATGGTCTAATGGATTTACGATCTACTCCTATGGATAGTGTAATAGCTGGAGTAGAGATACATGCTAATATTATTGATAATTTATTAAATAAAGATATGCTTACTAAACCACCATGGCAAGAACTTGCTGATTTAAGCATAATTATTTTTATTTTATTTATTATCATATTTTTATACTCTAGATTATCATTTTTTACTCTATTTATAGTATATTCTTTATCCTTTATTGCAATAATTACTGCGAATTATTATCTCCTATTTTCAATACATATTATTTTAAATACAATTTTTCCTATTATATCTATGGTAGTTTCTCTTATAACTATACTTGGTATAAACTATATGTTTGAGTTTCGTCAAAAAGAGATGGTTAAAAATAGCTTCTCTAAAAAAGTTTCAAAACAAGTTATGGATGATTTACTTACAAATCCAAATGCTACTGACCTTTCTTCTAAAGAGGTTGAAACTACTATATACTTCTCAGATATACGAAGTTTTACAACTATCTCTGAAAATTTAAAATCTCCCCAACGAATAACAGACTTTTTAAATTTTTATATGAATGTTATGGTTCAAGCTATTGAAGAAAGTAAGGGGACTATAGATAAGTTTATAGGAGATGCTGTTATGGCATACTGGAATGCTCCTGTAAAAGTAGAAAATCACGCAGATGAAGCAGTACAAACTGCACTTATTCAAGTCCAAAAAAGAGATGAAATAAACATAACTATAAACAAAGAGTTTGGTTTTGATGTTGATTATGGGATAGGTATAAATACAGGACGTGTAGTTGTTGGAGAGATTGGCTCACAAGGTAGGTCTGATTATACTATCATTGGTGATGCAGTAAATCTTGCTTCAAGATTAGAAGGACTTTGTAAACCTTATAAAGTTAGACTTATAATCTCAGAGTTTACAAAAAACCAACTCGTTAACACTTATGTAACTCAACTTTTAGATATAGTTCGAGTTAAAGGTAAACATGAACCTGTAAAAATTTATGAAGTTCTATCAACTGGTGAAGCTACTGATGAAAAACTTTTAGAATTA
>Ga0256826_1001084_pt1 | contig 16865 bp, 16 predicted proteins | sample CV79metaG_FD_185975 | JGI IMG/M metagenome (GOLD analysis project Ga0256826, IMG submission 185975) | Hydrothermal vent microbial communities from East Pacific Rise, Pacific Ocean - CV79 | ecosystem: Environmental > Aquatic > Marine > Hydrothermal vents | place: Pacific Ocean: East Pacific Rise...
CTTGCACAAACTGTAAGTCAAAGAAGTTCTAAAACTTCTAAACAGTGTGCACAAACTGCTTCTAAAATCATGATGCTCTCTATGCTTCCACTTACAGAGTATGTTGGACAGTTAAGAGGTTTTGGTTCAGGAGTTGCAGCAAAAGGTGAAATGAATAAAAGTGATATTGAAAAAATTTCTATGCTCACTTATGAAATTAAAAATCTAAATACATCAATCAAAGATGCACTCAATGAACTTGTATCTAAACATAGTGACAAATTACCATCATCACTGAATAGTAAAATTTCAAATGTTGACAAAGCAGTTTTAAAATTTGTAAATTTATCTCAAGGTAAACTACTTAAATCGCCAAAGAAAATAGATTCTGATGCATATTTTGAAGAAGGTACAAATCTTATTAGAAAAATAATAGATGTTTATGACACAATGAATAAAGCTATCTTAAAAAGTTCTAAAGGATGGTTTTAAAACTATCTTAACAAAGTAGAGTTCCTCAATAGAACTCTACTTAAAACTTTAATTTCCCAGAAGTAATAAACTGTTTCTTCGACCATCTTGGCTCTTTTAACTTTAAGAGAGAACGAACTTCTTCATTGACTAAAATATAATTAAGTCTTACTTCAATTTCATCAGCTCCATCTAACTTTTTAATTTTTAAAACTTTTTTTCCATTTGCTGGAATAGTAGCATTTGAAATTTGTTTTTTTGCAAGATGTGGTATCGTCACTTTTTTCTTTTTTCTTGTATAGTGATTCGTTAAAGATATATTTTGTCTTCCTATTATCTTGTTAGACTTTTTAGAAATTACACTCACAAGAATTTCACGAGAACCAAATCCACTTGGAATATTATGAGGTTGAGGATTACTTATTTTAAGAAGAATACTATCACCTTTTTGCGAAACTTCAAGTTCAAGAGCGTCTTTCCACATAGAGGTAGTATGCGCACCCTCAAAAGTATGTTCTCTTACATCTCGTAGCTTTGCTTCTCCACCATACATTTTATATGTTGCAGCTACATCCTCTCTCTTCTCACCCATATGACACTCTACACAACTTTTTGCATCACTCTTTTTATACTCTTGCAACATATTTGTAAAGACTAAACCATTGACACTTCTATCATTTGCATGACATACAAAACATAAATCATTTGGTTTTTTATCCATAAAATCATGATGTACTACTTCATGGTATGGTGATTTTGCATCATTAAAAGGTCCTGTCATAATACCTGAAGCTGTCCATTCCACTCTATTGATGCCTCTTTGGCTTTCATCATATTCATCATGAATTTTATCTATATTATGGCATACAACACAATTTATTCCCTCTCCAATAGAGGAGTCATTCACTGCCTTGTCAACTTTTGAGTTTTTATTCAGTCCCATTACAGCTGCTATTTCGTAATCTTCATCTGTTTCTGTTATAGCGATACGAGGATTATGACAAGTAGCACACTTTACCTTAACACTATTAAGACTTTTTCTTGTTTTTCTTGCTACATATTCAAGACTCTTTCTAAAGTACTCATCATTATTATAATGACTTTTTGAGTGCCAAGATTTTTCCCACTCCTTTACTATTCGTAAGTGACATGCTTTACAATCTTGAGAGTTATTAAATCGCTCATCAACTTTTACAACTTCTGCACTTGCAAAGAGTGAACTCATACCAAATAAGATAAGAAAAGGTACTTTCACTTTTTACCCTCTTTGCTTATCGAGCCAGACCATAAGACCTTTTTGTGCATGAAGCCTATTTTCTGCTTCATTAAATATAATCTCAGAGTGAGAATCCATTATCTCTTCTGAAACTTCTTGTCCTCTATAAGCTGGTAAGCAGTGTAAAAACTTTGCATCTCTTTTTGCTAAACACATCATAAGACTATCTACCATAAAACCATTAAAATCTTTAATGCGTTGCTCTTTCTCATCCTCTTGACCCATAGAAGCCCAAGTATCTGTTGTTACTATAGTAGCATTATGAACAGCCTCTTTAGGGTCATTCATCACTTTTATCACTGCCCCACTCTCTTTAGCTAGAGCAAGTGCATCTTCTAGTACGACACTATCAACTTCATACCCTTTAGGTGTAGCGATGCGAAGTTCAAATCCTAGTTTAGCAGAAAGCATCAACCATGAGTTTGTCATATTATTTCCATCACCTATGTAAGCAACAACAGCATTCTCATTCACACCATGCTCTACCATAGTCATATAATCAGCTAAAAGTTGTACAGGATGGTAAGAGTCTGTAAGTCCATTGATAACAGGTACTTTAGAGTTCTCAGCAAACTCTTCTATCATACTATGTTCAAAAGTTCTAATCATTACCATATCACACATACTAGAGATAACTCTTGATGTATCTTTTACTGGTTCACCACGACCTAAATGAATGTCACGATTTGAGAGAAAAAGTGCATGACCACCAAGCTGAAACATACCTGTCTCAAAACTTACACGAGTACGCGTTGAACTCTTCTCAAATATCATAGCAAGAGTTTGATTCTCTAACTCTTTTTTTAAAACACCATTTTTAAGGTCTTTTTTTATAGCTAAACCAATATCAATAATCTCTAATATCTCTTCTTTTGTAAAATCTTTAAGTGTTAAAAAATGTCTCAATTTTTCATCCTAATATTTTTGTTTAATTTATATTTTATTATAGTTTTCTTTAAGTTAGCTGTTTTGAAGCATTTTTGCTACTTCTTTTGCATGATAAGAGATAATTATATCCGCACCAGCTCTTTTAAAAGCAACCATAGTCTCCATAACAACTCTCTCATAATCAATTAAGTTTGCATTTCCAGCGTGTTTGAGCATTGCATACTCTCCACTTACATTATAAACAGCCATAGGTAAAGATGTTGCATCTTTTATTTCTCTTACTAAGTCAAGATAAGCAAGAGCTGGTTTTACCATAAGTATATCTGCACCTTGCATCTCGTCACTTACAGACTCTGCTATAGCTTCACGGCGATTTGCAGGATCCATTTGGTAAGTTGCACGATCTCCAAAGCTCGGTGTAGATTCTGCTACATCACGGAATGGTCCATAGTACCCTGATGCAAACTTTGTTGAGTAGGACATAATAGGCAAGTTTTTATACCCTGCATCATCAAGTGCCTCTCTTAAAGTCTCAATGATGCCATCCATCATACCACTTGGTGCTATCATATCTGCTCCAGCTTTTGCATGGATTACTGCTTGTTCCCCTGAAATCTCTAAGGTTGCATCATTATCTACTGTTTGGAGTTTTTCATCAATGATACCACAGTGACCATGGTCAGTATATTCACAAAAACATAAATCTGTTACTACAAACATATCTGGATGTGCAGACTTTATCGCTCGAACTGATGATGCGATGATGCCGTGTTCACAAAGAGAATCACTTCCAATAGAGTCTTTCGTGTCAGGAATACCAAAAAGGATGATAGAGTAGATGCCTAAACTTTTTAACTCTTCACACTCTTTTATAGCAACATCTATACTCATTTGAAAAACACCTGGCATTGATGCAACTTCTGTTTTAATATTTTCTCCACTTCTTATGAATAGAGGATAGATAAAATCATTTACACTTACTTGTGTCTCTCTTACTAATGAGCGTAATTGTTTATTTAAACGAGTTCTACGAAATCTTTGAAACATTGTTAAACCTTTTTTTTGCTATAATAATTTTTTAAGAAAATATTTTACCCTTTTAAAGATTAAATTAATGAATATAAAAATATCAGAAGTAGCCAATCTCCCATCAAGATTTGGGCAGTTTAATGTCAAAGCCTTTAAAGAAGGCGAAAAAGAACATTTAGTTATTTATGCAAAAAATTTAGAGAAAGAGCCTGTAGTCCGTGTTCACTCTGAATGTTTAACAGGTGACGCTATAGGTAGTCTCAAATGTGATTGTCGTGATCAGTTAGAGTATGCTCTCAAACTTATAAATGAAGAAGCAGGTATGGTAATTTACCTTAGACAAGAGGGGCGTAACATTGGTCTTTTAAACAAGATAAATGCTTATGCTCTTCAAGATAAAGGTCTAAATACTATAGAAGCAAATCATCAACTCGGCTTTGATGCAGATGAGAGAACTTATGAGGTTGTTACATTTATCTTAGATTATTTTAATATAAAAAAGATAAAATTGTTAACAAATAATCCTGATAAGATAAACTCTATTCGTGATATTGAAATTACGCAAAGAGTTCCAATTATCATCAAAGCAAATGAATTTAATAGTAACTATTTAGAAACAAAGCGTGATGAAATGGGACATTTATTATAAAATAAACTTAACCATGGAGATGTAAAAATGCCCATTGATATAGAAAATGATGATTTACCTACAGCTCTTAAAAAACTTAAAGCTAGAGAAGATACACTTAGGCAACTTGAATCTGTCTCTCGAATTGGCAGTTGGGAAACTGACTTACAAACGGGTGTTTCACTTTGGTCTGAACAAAACTATGAGATTTATGGTCTTCCTACAAATAGACAAATAACAATAGAGTACTTTTTTTCTGTTCTTCTTCCAGAGTACCGTTTGGAAGCTAAAGCAATGCTAGAAGATGTTATAAAGAGTGGAAAGGTTCAAACTTATATTTGTAAAGTTAAACACTCTAGTGGTAAGAGTTTAGACTTACTTCTTCATGCTCAGGCAATTTACTCTGAAGAAAACACTCCCTTAAAACTCATTGGAACAACTCAAGACATTACAGAACAAACTGCAACAAAAGAGCATACTCTTGAACTTTCAAAACTTTTAGAGTACTCATCTAATGAAATCTATATCATAGATAAAAATAATCTTAATTATCTCTATGTTAATAAAGGTGCTTGTAATGCTCTTGGATTCTCTCAAGAAGAGCTACTTTCAAAAAATATTTATGACATAAACCCAAACATAAATAGAGAAACTATTTTAGAGCTACAACTACAACTAGAAACAAAGAACCATGTTCTCAACAAAACACTGCACCAATGCAAAGATGGCACAAGGTATCATGTACAATCTTATATACACCGTTTTAAATATAAGGGTGAAGATGTTTATGTTATTTTTGATACAAATATCACCTCAACAGTAGAGTTAGAACTACAGTATGAAAAACAAGCCAATGTTTTAGAGTATATTCATGATTCTGTCATTGCTACAGATATAGATGGTACTATTACAAGCTGGAATAGAGGTAGTGTCTCTCTTTTTAAATACAAAAAAGATGAGATTATTGGTAAAAATATTTTAAATATTTACAACATTAAAAATAAGTTTTCACCTAGTGAACTTTTTAACAAACTAAAAGAGAATGAAAACCTTACTATTGAAGCATATATGCTAAGTAAAGAGAAAAAAAATATTTTATGTGATATTTCACTTAGTATATCAAGAGATAGAGATGGAAAACTTGATGGTTATATTGGCTATATTCAAGATATAACACAACAAAAAGAGATTGAAGAGAAACTTGAAAGACAGCAACAACTACTTCACTACCAAGCAAACCATGATGCACTGACTGACCTACCAAATAGAACACTTTTTAAAGATAGACTCGCACATGCCATTAGAAGTTCTAAGCGTCATAAAACAATGTTTGCTCTTCTCTTTTTAGACTTAGACCAGTTTAAAAAGATAAATGATTCATTAGGACATCATATTGGTGATAAAGTACTTATTGAGACTGCTGTACGAATCAAATCAATTCTTAGAGAAGAAGATACTCTTTCAAGATTAGGTGGAGATGAGTTTACAGTTATTATTAATATTCAAAAAAAAGAAGATGCATCACTCGTTGCACAAAAAATTATAAATATAATGAAAGAACCTCTTCAAGTAAATACACAGAACCTTTACCTTACTTCAAGCATAGGTATTAGTATTTATCCTAATGATTCTCAAAATGAAGAAAATCTCATTAAATATGCAGATGTTGCAATGTATAAAGCAAAAGATGAAGGAAGAAATAATTATCAATTTTACTCTTCAGATATGACAGCTTATGCCTTTGAGCGTGTAGTTATGGAGAGCAATCTAAGAATTGCAATTAAAGAGGAACAGTTTGTTGTCTATTATCAACCACAAATTGAGATTAAAACAGAAAAAATCATAGGTATGGAAGCACTTGTTAGATGGGTACACCCAAAACTTGGTCTTATTCCTCCTGGGGATTTTATTCCACTTGCTGAAGAGAGTGGTCTTATTATAGAAATAGATAGACTTGTTATGAAGTTAGCTATAAAACAGGTGGCGTTATGGCATCAGGAACAATTAAATCCTGGTTCACTCTCTTTAAACCTTGCTATGAAACAACTCAATGAAGAAGATTTTTTATTTCAATTAACAAAAACAATGAAAGAGGCGAACTTTCAAGCAAAGTGGCTTGAACTAGAGGTAACAGAGGGTGAAATCATGCAAAATCCTTTAGTCGCAATAAAGAGACTTAAAACACTAAGTGAATTAGGTATAGAGATAGCTATTGATGATTTTGGAACTGGTTACTCTTCTCTTTCTTATCTTAAAAAACTGCCACTAGATAAACTAAAAATAGACCAATCTTTTGTAAGAGATATACCAACAAGTGAAGATGATATAGCTATTACAAAGGCAATTATTGCACTAGGTAAGAGCTTAAATTTAAAAATTATTGCAGAAGGTGTTGAAGAGATTGAACAAAGAGATTTTTTAAGAAAACACCATTGTGATATGATTCAAGGATATCTTTACTCTAAACCTATTCCTGCAGATAAGATGCGACTCCTTTTACACTCTAATGGAATTTGGCATCACTAAGTGCATGAACTCTTCGACTGGCTACATTAACCGTTTGAAAAAACACTTCTGTATCACTCTGTAGTTCTGTAAAATATACTCTTGCCTTATCTGTTTGCATTGCATCAATCTTCGATGAACCAAGAAGTTTTGAGAAAAAACCTTTTTTTTGATCTTTAAAATATATTTCATAAATTTTTAGGTAATCTTGGTGCCATTTTTCATGACATAAGTCAAATTTTTCAAGAAGTTGCGCACCAAATATATCTTTTAACTCTTTCTCATTTGAATAGAACCACTCTCCACAACTACACTCTTTTTTACTTAAAGGTGTAGGTTCATCTATCTCTTTACCCTCTATAACATTCTCAATTTTTTGCATTTGTGCATTATGCATCTGCTTCATGTTTTCAATAGCATCTAACATTTGCTGTTTTGTCATTCAGATATTACCTTTTATTTTTTAACTTACTTAGCATTATTACATAAAATTAATAATATTAATTATATAATGCACTCAGAATTTCATCTAGGAGAGAAAATGCAACATCCTATACCTACCAATCAAGAGATAAAACTCAACCCTAAAAGATACATAGTTTCTAAGACTAATGCAAAGGGAATTATAGAGTATGGAAATGACTACTTTGTAGAAATTTCTGGTTATACTGAGTCTGAACTTATTGGTAAGCCTCACTCTATTGTTCGCCATCCTGATATGCCTCAAATAGTATTTAAAATGATGTGGGATAGAATTAATCAAGCTAAAAACATTATGGCTTTAGTAAAAAATCTTGCTAAAGATGGTAGTTACTACTGGGTTATAACGGAGTTTGAACCTAAAGTTGACCCTATTAGCAATGAAATTATCTCGCATACTGCATTTCGTAAAGCTGCTCCTCAAAAAGCTATTGATGAAATAGAACCGATTTATCAAAAACTTTTAGAAATAGAGAAAGATGGAGGGATGGAAGCAAGTGAAAAATATCTTCGTGGTTTCCTTGAAGAAAAAGATCTCACTTATGATGAATATATAAACAAGATAGTAGGGAATAATGGTCTCTTTAAAGCTTTTTTCAAATTAATGAAAAAACTTTTCCATTAAAAGGATATTCTATTGGATTTAAAAGCTACATTACAAAGTGAAAATTTCAAACTACCTGACAACTTTTTTTATAATATTCAAAAATATAAAGAGCATCTTTTTAAGTGGAATAGAATCCACAACCTTACAGGTGCAAAAAATGAAGAGATGCTCAATGATTTCATCTATGATTCACTCTTCCCTATTACTTTTTTACCAGAAGTCAAATCATTGATGGACATAGGAACTGGTGCTGGTTTTCCAGGTATGATTTTAGCATTAGGATTACCACAAACGGAAGTTACACTTGTAGAACCTTTAACAAAGCGTGCTAGCTTTTTACAGTTTATAAAAGCAGACTTAGGACTTACTAATGTTACTGTTGTTAAAAAAAGAGTTGAAGAGATGGAACCAAAGACATTTGACCTTATCACTTCAAGAGCAGTAACTGATACAAAAATGCTTTTACAACTCAGTACAAATTTTCGTGATGCAGATACAAAATTTCTTTTTTATAAAGGTGAAAAAGTTTTTGATGAGATGCGTGATGTTCATGAAAATATGAAACATAAAGTTATAGAGACAAATAATAGACACTATCTACTTCTTGGAGAAGATATATGATACTAAAACTTCTTCTAATCATAGCTGTTATTGCTATTGTTTATTTTATTTTCATCAAAAAAAAGCCCTTAAAATCAACTCATAAACATCAACAAAATAGTGATGCAAGTGAAATGATAGAGTGTACAGAGTGTGGTGTTTTTGTAGAATTAAATGAAGCAATTTTAAGTAATGCAAAATATTACTGCTCAAATGAGTGCATTGCAAAGGCTCGGTAAATGTTACTCTTTGGTCATAGATTTATTAAAAGTGAGAATTTTTATCATATTTCCGATATTGATGCAATTATAAAAACTCCACCCTCTTCTACACTTTATGTAGAGTTTTGTGAAGAGAACTTAGATATTATCTCTTATATTAAAGAAAATAATATTCACTTTGCTCTTATTATAAATAACCTTACAGAACTCATCTATGCATCAGCACTTGATGCAAAATATATCATCGTAGATAAAGAGCTAGCCTCTTCGGCACAGAGTATAGCAGAAACCTATCTTTTTGATGCAAAAATCTTAGTTACTATTGAAGATGACAATGAAATAGAAGAGTTAGCTACAATTGGAATAGATGGTGTAATATATGCCCATGCAATAGTAAAAATAAGCTCTTAAATTATCTCTCTTTTTATATAAGATTTTAAAGATGTTAAAATCTCATAACTTATAGTTTTCGCATATTTTTGAACCTCTCTTGCATCATCAAAAAGTAAGAGTTCTTCCCTCGCTGAAAGAAAAGAGCTATTATCCATAGAGACTCGTCCTGCTATTTTTACACCCTCTTTTGTTTCAAATAGATTGGAGTTTGCTCTTAAAAAACCATCACCATATCCTATATCATAGTTACTTACAACTTCTTCTTTGTTTGCAATATAAGTTGCCCCATATCCAACAGTGTCATCTTTTTTAAGTTTTCTTGATGAAATTTTTTTTGCATAGAGAGATAAAATAGGTTTTAATATTGGCATTTTTAAAAATGTGGGTAACTCTAAACAACCATAAGCAGAAATACCCACCCTTGCCATATCTTCATCAAAATTCACTTCACGAAAGAGTGCTGCAGAGTTACAAGAGTGAAAACGGTACTCTGCTTTAAAACTTTTCTTAATAGTTTCAAAATTATTTTTTTGCACTTCATAGTTTCCATTTAGCTCATCTGCACAGCTATGATGCGTAAAGAGTGCTTCAAGTTTTAAACCTTGCTTCTTAATAAAATCTATAGAAGCTGTTATTTCTTCTATACTAACACCATTTCTATTCATAGAAGTATTAACTTTTAACTCTACTAAACTACCTTTTGGAAATTTTGAGATAGAGTTTAAATCATTAATAGTATATCTTATTTTTTTACTTGGAATTTTTGGTATATCTGCCAAAACTAAAATGTATTCAAAAAACTCTTCTACAGCTTCGGCTTCTCTATTGGAACGAACAACAGCCTTTGTTATGCCATACTCTGAAGCAAGTTTAGCTATCTCTAAAAGACCATGACCATAGGCATTGTCTTTTAAAACTAATGCTATTTTCTCTTTTGATTGAGTTTTTTTTGCTATCTCATCTAAATTATAAAAAAAGTGACTCTTATTTAGAGTTATTTTGCTCATTAAGCTTCTCTTTTTCTGTTACATTTGTCTCTTTCTTAAGAATAGCTGTTCCACTCATAATTAAGTAAGTTGCCAATCCAAATCCTAAAGCTATTAAAACTGTTCTTTTTATCTTCTCTATTTTACTCATTTCGCAATTTTAGCTAAAAACAGATAATAGTTTCTATGCTACTTAACACTTTTTTAACATACTTTTATTACTATTAGCTAATTTAAATTTTCAAGGTCTCTAAATATGAAAAAAATTATTCCTCTCTCTCTCCTCGCAGTCGCTTCAATCTACGCAAATGAATTAGAACTTGATGTTATAAATGTTGAGTCAACAACTTTAAATGAAGTCGCACAAAATACAAAGACCTCAGCAGATGTCGCTTCAGCACTTAGTAATAACATTCCAAGTATAGATATAAGTCGTAGAAGTGGTATAGCAAATGATATTCTTATTCGTGGTCAAAAGCGTGATAATATTGCAGTAGAGGTTGATGGAACAAAGATTTATGGAGCTTGTCCAAATAGAATGGATCCTCCTATCTCTCATATATTAGCAAATCAAATAGAGAGTATAGAAGTAACAGAAGGTCCTTATGATGTTACAAGATTTGGTGTGATGAGTGGGGGTGTCAATATAACAACAAAACAACCTACACAAAAAGCAAAAAGTGAAGTAAACATTGGATTTGGTTCATTTGGCTATAAAAAATTTGGAGCAACAGGAAGTGGAGGAAATGATTTTGTAAGAGTCTCTATCACTGCATCAACAGAATCTAGTGAACAGTATAGAGATGGCAATGGTCATACACTAGCAGAACAGATAGATAATTACGCTGGAACAAACAGTGCATTACAAGGTGTAAAACTAAAATCAAAGTACCATAATATGCCAGCTTATGAAAAAAAGAGTGCTATGATAAAAGCCTTTGTAACAACAACAAAAGATCAAGAACTTCGATTAAGTTATACAGCCAATAGAAGTGAAAATATTTTATATGCAAATTCAAAAATGGATGCACTCTGGGATAACTCAAATATTTATAGCATCTCTTATAATGTTAAAAATATAAATAGTATTTATAAAAATGTAAATTTACAATACTATAAATCTGATGTTGATCATCCTATGGCAACAAGTTACAGACTCTCTTCAGATACAACGACAATGGACAATACAAATCAACTCACAACAGATATGCAAGGAATAAAACTCCAAAATAGACTCCTTCTTGATGCACATACAATTCTATTTGGTCTTGATGCAAGTCAAAGAGAGTGGGATGGACGATACTACAACACTTCAACAAACTTACCTTTAAGTGCTGGAAATTCAAAAAGTATAGATGATGCACAAACAAGAAATTTTGCAATTTTTTCAAAGTTAGATAAAGCTTATGGAGATTTAAAAGTAAGTGTTGGTGCAAGATATGACTCAACAAAAATCACACATGCTACTCTTCACTCAAATGAGTATAAAGCTTTTAATGCAAATATATTTACTACTTATAATCTAAATGAAGAGAACAAGTTTTTCTTTGGTCTTGGTCAAGCCTCTCGTGTTCCTGATGCAAGAGAACTCTACTTTACAAATTCCAAAGGTGGGTTAAGTGGTACACCAAACTTAAAACAAACAAAAAATAGTGAAATGGATTTAGGATATGAGAGTGATAATGAATACTTTAAATTTAAACTAAAACTCTTCTTCTCTCAACTTGAAAATTATATTTATATTCAAAAAGGTGTCACAACAAATGCCTTTAGCAACATTGATGCAACTCTCTACGGAAGTGAACTAAGTCTCTCATACTATATCGGTGATGATATGACCCTAGATTTATCTGCATCATATAAAAGAGGTCAAAAAGATACAGCACTCACAGCTCAAACAGATAAAGATTTAGCAGATATAGCTCCACTTCGTGGAAGTGTAGCACTTAACTATGAGTATATGAATAACTCAATGGCAACACTAGAACTAAAAGCAAGTGATAAATGGAATCATTATGATGTAGATAATGGTGAACAAGAGTTAGATAGTTGGAGTGTTATTAATATGAAAGTAAAACATGCTCTTAATAAAAAATTTGACTTTACTCTTGGTGTAAATAATTTATTTAACAAAGCATACACACAAAGTAATAGCTATGTTGACTTAACACTTATCGTCTCTGGGACTGATGATGTTATGCTTATGAACGAGCCAGGGCGTTATATCTATAGCAATTTAGACTTTAAGTTTTAATGAAGAGCCTCTCTTATATAATGTTTGATACAAATTATAAAAAGGTTTATTATGAATTATTTAAGAGTTTTATTTTTTCTATTTTTATTTGGAACAACTCTTTTTTCTCAAGAGAAAGAAATTCCGACTATAGTACCTGTCGAATGGGTTAAAGAGCATATTGCCAATAAAAACTTAGTTATTTTAGATATAAGGGATTATAGTGAGTACCAAAAAGGCCATGTAAAAGGTGCTGTCAACATCCCCGGTCTTAAAAATCTCTTTGATGCAACAACTTGGAAAATGCCTAAACTAAACTTTTTAAAAGAGCTTTTTAGTGATGCAGGAGTTGATAGCGATAAACTTGTTGTTATTTATGATAATGGTCAGTTTTTTTGGTCAGCAAGAGCATACTGGATACTTGAAGTTCTTGGACACCATAATGTTGGTCTTTTAAAGTATGCTTATGGAAACTACCTTGAAAAAAATCTTCCTATTTCAAAAAAAGATACAAAAGTAGCAAGAGCAGAGTTCATTCCAAGAGTAAATAATAATGAAATTCAAACAAAACTAAGTACTTTAATGGCTATCAATAAAAAAACAATTATTGATGGAAGAAAAAAAGAGTCTTATATGGGTGAAGAGTCTATTGCTAAAAGATATGGTCATATACCAACTGCACAAAACTATGCTTGTACAAATAACTTTTCAGTTACTAAAGATGGTAGTAAAATGAAAGACTTTAGTGAATTAAAGAAAATTTATAAAGATTTACCAAAAGAGAAAGGTATTATCCTCTACTGTGATGGTGGGGCTGAAGCAGCACTTAACTATATTGTACTCAATGAATTAGGCTTTAAAGCTTCTGTTTATGATGGTTCTTGGAAAGAGTGGGGAAATGATGATAATGTTCCTGTTGAAAATCCTTCAAAAAAATAGTTAAGGCTTTATAATTTCACAGCAAAAAAATGGCTCTATTAAAAAGTGGCTTACTTTAATTATTTTAATTGTTACACTTTTAACATCTTCTATTGGATTGGTTTCTTTTACTTTTTGGTACACTAAAAACCAACAAGAGAAGAATATTGAGCTTACTCAAACTGTTTCGAGTGTCATCGGTCAAAATATTGCAAAAATTGTCTATCTCGATGATGTCTCTGCAGCAGCAGATGTAACATCATCTTTAGAATCTTTTACTAAACTCAATAGTATGATTCTCTATAACCTCAAAAAAAAACCAATTTACCAGTTTAGTAAAAAAAATAGTAGCTTTAAAGCTCAAAATTTAGATGAAGCTCTTCAAAACCCTTTATATGTCAAAAATAGCCACCTCTTTATCACAACCGATGCACTTTATCAAGAGACGAAACTTGGTTATATTAAATATGACATTACTATAGATGGTGTTTTAGATATTTTAAAAGAGTATATTTTTATACTTTTTTCTATTGCTCTTGTTATTATAATATTTTCAACTTTCCTTGCAAACTACTATGCAAAGAAATTTACAAAGCCTATTATTCAACTTGTAAATTTTTTAGAAGAAAATGAGGTTGGGACACTCCTAGAGTCAAGAATTACCACCAAAGAAAACAATGAATATGGCTTACTTTATAGTGAAGTCAATACTATGCTTGATAAAATGCAAAAGTCTCAAAATGCATTACAAATTGCAGCTGTTGCCTTTGAAACACAGAGTGGTATGACTATTACAGATAAGTACAATACTATTTTAGATGTGAACCAAGCCTTTGTAGATATTACAGGTTATAGCAAAGAAGAAGTAATAGGGAAAAATCCTTCTGTCTTAAAATCAGGTATTCAAACTGCAGAGTTTTATGAAGAGATGCATACTTCTCTTGCAGAACATAACTACTGGAGTGGTGAAATACATAACAAACATAAAGATGGAACTATCTTTTTAGAATATTTAACTATTCAAGCCGTGCAGGATGAAAATAATGAAACAATCTACTATGTTGCTTCATTTATAGATATTACACTTCAAAAAACTATTCAAGAAAAACTTAATTATTTAGAAAAGCATGATTCGCTTACAGGTTTAGCAAATAAATCACTTATGAAAGAGCGTATTCAAAATCACTTAGATACAGGACAGCAACAAGATTATGGAGCTATTGTTTCTCTTAACATTAAAGAGTTTAAGCTTATAAATGAAGCCTATAGCTATGAAACTGGTGATGCACTCCTTAAAGAGATTAGTAAACGACTCAGTGAAATAGAAGAGATAACACTTACAGGAAGAATCTCTTCAGATGAGTTTGTTCTTTGGTTTGACACGGTTTCAAATGAACATACATCCTCAGTCTTTGACCTTACACTTATTGCTGAAAACCTTATAACAGTTTTAACTCAAACATATAAGCTAGATGAACTTACTATAAATGTTTTAATCAATATAGGTATAAAAGTTTATAATAAAGAGAATAAAGACGCTTCAACTCTTTTTCAACAGGCAGATTCTGCACTAAGTACAGCAAAAAAAGAGGATAAAAAAATTGTCTTTTTTACAAAAGAGTACCAAGATCTTGCACAAATTCAAGTGAGTATATATTCAGAACTTATTGAAGCTATAAAGAGAGAGGAGTTTGAACTCTATTACCAACTCCAATATAACGCTCAGTATAAACCTTATGGAGCAGAAGCTCTTATTCGATGGAATCATGCATCTAAAGTCGTTTCTCCTGATGTTTTTATACCAATAGCAGAGAAGAGTGGTTTAATTATTGAACTTGGGGACTGGGTAATTCACACTGCTTGTAAACAACTTGAAGTTTGGAAAGAAGATAGTAAAACAGAAAAGCTCACAATAGCTGTAAATGTAAGTGCAAAACAGTTTATGCATAAAGATTTTATTCAAAAAATAGAAGCTGAACTTATTGCCCATAAAATTAAACCTTCACTTTTAAAAGTAGAGCTTACAGAATCTATTATTGTCGATGATATAGAGTCTGTTATAGATAAGATGCATCAGCTCAAATCTCTTGGTATAAAAATATCTTTAGATGACTTTGGAACAGGTTACTCTTCACTTCAGTATTTACGAGATTTTCCTCTTAATCAAGTAAAAATTGACCAATCTTTTGTAAGAAATATGTTAGATAACAGTGTAGATAGAACGATTATAGAGAGTGTTTTAATGATGGGTGCATCATTAAAATTAGATGTGATAGCAGAAGGTGTTGAGACTATTGAACAGTTACAATTTCTCTCAAGTATAGGATGTCGTAACTTTCAGGGTTACTACTTTGCAAAACCTCAGCCTATAAGTAAAATAAGTTTTTAATAACTCTTTCATCTATAAATGGCTAAAATCTTTCCATGATAAAAAGATACCCAACTAAAAAAATATATGTCGGTGATGTAGCAGTTGGTGGTGATGCCCCAATCTCTACACAGTCGATGACTTACTCAAATACTCATGATGTTGATGCAACAGTTGCTCAAATAAAACGCCTCCACTTTGCAGGGTGTGACATCGTTCGTGTTGCTGTTCCTGATATGGAAGATGCTCTTGCTCTTAAGTCTATAAAAGAGCAGATAGAACTTCCTTTAGTAGCGGACATTCACTTTAACCACAAACTCGCTCTCATAGCAGCCGAATCGGTAGACTGCATCAGAATCAATCCAGGAAATATAGGAGATAAGAAAAAGGTAGCTGAAATAGTAAAAGCATGTCAAGCTCGTAATCTTCCCATTCGCATCGGTGTAAATTCTGGAAGTTTAGAGAAGCAGTTTGATAACAAATATGGTCAAAGTGCAGAAGGTATGGTCGCATCAGCAGAGTACAACATCAAGTATCTTGAAGATTTAGGTTTTGAAGATATAAAAATTTCACTCAAAGCAAGTGATGTGCAAAGAACTGTTGATGCATACAGAATGTTACGCCCTAAAAATAACTACCCTTTTCATCTTGGTGTTACAGAGGCAGGAACTCTCTTTCATGCAACAGTTAAAAGTGCTATAGGTCTTGGGACTTTACTCCTTGATGGTATCGGTGATACGATGCGTATTAGCATCACAGGTGAGCTAGAAGAGGAGATAAATGTAGCAAGAGCAATCCTCAAAGATAGTGGAGCTATGCCAGATGGTCTTAACATCATCTCATGTCCAACTTGTGGACGCATCGAAGCGGACTTAGTAAGTGCTGTATCTGAGATAGAGAGAAGAACAGCCCATATAAAAACTCCTCTGAATGTCTCAGTTATGGGTTGTGTAGTCAACGCCATAGGTGAAGCAGCCCACGCAGATGTAGCTATAGCCTATGGGAAAGGAAAAGGTCTTGTTATGGTTAAAGGTGAAGTAGTAGCTAATCTTGATGAGAAAGAGCTTGTGGATAAGTTTGTGAGTGAAGTTGAGAAGATGGCAGAAAAGAGTGAATAACTATTTGTCTTATTTTTTTTAATTTGCTATAATTGTCTTACGACAAGTAACTTAGTGTATCTATGGAGCGGTAAAAAGCTTTTCAAGGTCAAGGGATTAATTACCCCTTGACCTTTTTTTTTGCCCTCCTAGATAAACTAAGGGAGATTTTATGAGTAAGATACT
>Ga0256826_1001085_pt1 | contig 16831 bp, 16 predicted proteins | sample CV79metaG_FD_185975 | JGI IMG/M metagenome (GOLD analysis project Ga0256826, IMG submission 185975) | Hydrothermal vent microbial communities from East Pacific Rise, Pacific Ocean - CV79 | ecosystem: Environmental > Aquatic > Marine > Hydrothermal vents | place: Pacific Ocean: East Pacific Rise...
GATAAATGAAGTTATCTATCAAAATGCTTTAAAATATGAAAATGTTGTTCGCCTAAAAGGGGGTGATCCTTTGGTGTTTGGACGTGGTGGAGAAGAGGGGATTTACCTTTATGAGAGAGATATAAAATTTGAGTTTATCCCTGGAATCACCTCTGCCATAGCTGTTCCTGAATATGCAGGGATTCCTGTAACCCATCGTGGGATTACTGTTTCGTTTAGGGTGGTAACAGGTCATGAGTCTAAAAACAAAGAGCATTCTCAAATCACATGGGAAAACTTTAAAAGTGATGATACCATTGTCTTTTTAATGGGGCTTCATCGTCTTAAACACATTACCAAAAAACTGATGGAGATAGGCAAATCGAGTGACTACCCTGTCGCTGTAATTAGCCGTGGAACAACCAAAGATGAAAAAACAGTGGTGGGGACACTTGAAAACATATGGGAACTTGCAAAAGATTTACCGACACCTGCTTTGATTGTGGTTGGAAAAGTGGTTGAACTTCGAGAGCAGTTAAGTTGGTTTGAAGAGAAGTAGAGAGTATGGACAGCTTTTACTATTTCTTGAAATATAAGTATTGCTTAAGATGAGGTAAAGATTTATAGGTTATTATAAGGGGATATAATAACCCGATTGGTAGAAGAGGTACTTAATGGTAGAAATCCAAGATATTCCCATGTTTGCAGACTTGAATAAAAAGTTTCATAAAGAACTTCAAGACAATATACATATTAAAAAATTCACTAAAGATAGCATTGTTTTCTATGAAGGTGATGAGAGTGATTATTTGCATATTCTTATGGAGGGAAGTGTCCGTTTATATAAAACTTCCCCCAAAGGTACACAAGTTCAGATAAAGAGAATACAAGCACCCAGCCTTATTGCTGAATATGCTTGTTTTGAAAGTGAAGCTTTTCCTGTAACGTGTGAATTTTTAAAAGATGGAGCAATGGGACTGCTTCATTTTGATATTGTCTATAAATATCTTGATAATCAAGAGTTTTCTTTGGGCTTAATTCGCTCGTTAACTAAAAAGGTTCTTGTCCTTTCATCTTTGGTGCATAAAGAGACCATTTTATCTTCCGAAGCGAAGGTTGCCGACCTGATGTTAGAGAGTGTGTCACTTTTTGCCCGTTTACGAAACAATGAGATCGCAGCGATTTTAAACCTAACCCCTGAAACATTTTCCCGTGTGATGACCAAGTTTAAAAAAGAGTTCATTGTCTCTGTGGAAAATTCAGAATTAAAAATACTCAATCGTGAAGCGTTAAATCTAATAGTGGAGAGCAATACCATGAAAGATTGTACCAATTGTATTGCTGATTTTAAAGCAAAATTAGGGCTGGAAGGTAAAAGAAAATAATGTCATTTTTCCCTGCATATTTTAATTTAAACAATAAAAAAATCTTGTTGGTGGGTGGTGGTTATATCGCCTTAGAAAAACTAGAAAAATTGCTTGATTTTACAGAAGATATTTCCGTTATTTCTAAAGAGGTCTCTACAGCATTTTTAACATTTGCTCATAAATATAACATTGTTGTAGAGAAACGTCTTTATGAAAAAGGGGACATTTTAGGGTATGACATTGTTATTGTCGCAACCGATACAGTAGCGTTGCATAAAGAGATTTTTGAAGAGAGTCGAAGCACCCGTATTTTGGTCAATTCTGTCGATAACACAGCCTATTGTGATTTTATTTTTCCCTCCTATATAAAAAGAGGAGATTTAACTGTTTCCATCTCCACTTCAGGGGCTTCTCCTGCTTTAGCCAAACGGCTTCGGACCTATATTGAAAAACTTATCCCCTCCAATATAGAAGATTTTTTGATTGAGATGAGAGGCTTACGTAAAACGATGCCAAAAGGGAGAGAACGGATGAAATTTTTTGAAGAAAAAACAGATAATTTTATCTCTAAACATTTTAAAGCTTAATCATACTTGATTAGTATCAAACCCATTTCCCCCTATACGATGTATACTATTTAATCAATAAAATATTATATATCGGGGTACAATTATGAAATCAGAACTACTTTCCATAATACAAAAAAAATTCCCTTTGGTTGCTAGACCTTTTGCTGTGATTGCAGAGGAGTTAGGGAGCGATGAAGAGAGTATTATACAACTTATATCAGAAGAAAAATCGAACAATATTATTCGTCAAATTTCACCTATTTTTGATACCAAACGTCTGGGTTACAGCTCTTCGTTGGTCTCTTTTAAAGTGAGACGGGAAGATATTGATGAGGCTGTAAAAATCATTAACTCCCACCCAGGGATATCACATAATTATGAGCGAGACCATCCGTTTAATATTTGGTTTACTTTGGCTGTAGCTCCTGATTCTAAGTTGGGTTTAAAAAAGACAGTAGAGCTTTTAGCTGAGATGACCCATGCGATCGAGTTTATTATGCTTCCTACGTTAAAGCTTTTTAAAATCGCTGTAAAACTCAACACCACAGGGAAAGATGCTAAAAAAGAGAAGGTGGTTAAACCGAACAAAAAGCAGATAGAGTTGACCGAACTTCATCATAGAGTTATCGCTTTGGCTCAACACGATATCCCTATTGTGGCTGAACCTTTTAAAGCCATCGTTGAAGAGCTAGGGATTGGTTATGAAGAGTTTTTTGCCATTTTAAATGAGTTAAAAGATGCAGGGGTTATGCGTCGTTTTGCTGGAATTTTAAACCATAGAAAAGCAGGGTTTAGTGCCAATGCGATGGTGGTTTGGGACATCGATGAGAATAGAGGGGAAGAGATAGGTAAAAAAGCAGCAGAATTTTCTGCTGTGAGTCACTGTTATCTACGCCCTAAATATGCAAATTGGCCTTACAATCTTTTTACCATGGTACATGGAAAAACAACCGAAGAGACCAATGGCATCATCAAAGAGATGGCATTAGAAATCGAGCATTTTTCCAGACGACCACTCTACTCAACACGTGAGTTTAAAAAAGTTAGAATTAAATATTTCTCTCCTGCATTTGCAGAGTGGGAAAGTGATATTTTAGAAAAAATGTCAGAACGAATATAGTAGGGATAACGCCTCCGTGCTTGTCCGAACTAAGGGCAACCACAGGGGAATTGATTGCCCCTACAAACTTCAACTATTAATCATCACTCTCTTTTATCGCTTTTGTATCCATGGTCAACATACTTGTAATCCCTAGAGCTTCTTTAATTTTTGCTTCTATCTCATCACGAAGAGCATGGTCCTCTTTAAACTTAATCTTAACATTTTCTTTACCTTGCCCCAGTTTCCCCTCACCATAAGAGAACCAAGCCCCTGATTTGTCGATGATATCAAGTTTTACACCATAGTCAACAAGCTCACCCTCCATAGAGATACCCTCACCAAACATAATATCAAACTCTGCTTGTCTAAATGGTGGTGCAACTTTGTTTTTAATCACTTTTGCTTTGACACGGTTACCGATTTGTGATTCCCCTTGTTTAAGTGTAGCGATTCTTCTGACATCAATACGAACCGAAGCGTAAAATTTAAGTGCATTACCACCTGTGGTTGTTTCAGGACTTCCGTAACCCATCATCCCAATTTTCATACGAAGTTGGTTAATAAAAATAACTGTGGTATTTGTTTTGTGCAGAACAGCTGTAAGTTTTCTAAGTGCTTTAGACATAAGACGTGCTTGAAGACCCACTTGCATATCGCCCATTTCACCCTCTATCTCTGCTTTTGGTGTCAAGGCAGCCACGGAGTCAACTACGATGACATCAACAGCTCCTGAACGTGCTAGGGTCTCTAAAACATCAAGGGCTTGTTCCCCAAAGTCTGGTTGAGAAACCAAAAGGTTTTCTACATCTACACCCAAGTTTTTAGCATAAAGAACATCAAGGGCATGTTCAGCATCTATAAAGGCACATACTTTGTCTTCTGCCTGAGCTGAAGCTGTTATTTGTAGTGCCAAAGTTGTTTTACCTGAACTTTCTGGTCCATAAATTTCGATAACTCTACCAACGGGTACACCACCAATCCCCAAAGCCATGTCAAGACCTAGTGAACCTGTGCTGATTGATGCGATGGGTTCAATATCTTTGTCACCAAGTCTTACTATTGTCCCTTTACCAAAATTTTTATCTATCTGTTTCATTGCCATATCTAGAGCTTTTTGTTTGTTTGCATCCATAGTTATTATCTTCCTTATATCAAATTCTTAAAATATTATCACCATTGTAATAGGTTTCTGATGATAGACCTAGAAATATGTCAAATTGTAATACTTTTTTATTATGCGTCGGCTTCAGCCGACGAAATCAAAGTTTTAGATAAAATATAAAAAATTATTTTTGTTCCCAAGCTGGAGCTTGGGAACGAGAGTCAAAGAGAGATTTATGATAAGAATTAAAATTCAATACAGTGAGGCACTCAATGCCGAATCGTAAAAAAATACTACTAGCCCACTCCCCAGATGCCGATGATATATTTATGTACTTTGCCATTAAATTTGGTTGGGTCGATGTGAAAGATTATGAGTTTGATAACATTGGTTTAGATATTGAAACACTAAACAAAGAGGCGATGAAAGGGACTTACGATGTGAGTGCCATCAGTTTTGGGATGTACCCTTTTATAAAAGATGAGTACGCGATGCTAAGAACAGCTGTTAGTTTTGGTGATGGTTATGGACCAAAATTGATTCGACGAAAAGATAAAAAGCTCAAACGAAACTTTAGAGTAGCCCTTTCAGGTGAATACACCACAAACGCGATGCTTTTTAAAATCTATTACCCAGAAGCAAGACCTGTCTACATGGACTTTTTAGAGATAGAGATGGCAGTGGTAAATGGTGAGGTTGATGCAGGTGTGTTGATTCATGAGTCGATTTTAGATTATGATGAAAGTTTAGAGGTGGAAAAAGAGCTATGGGATATTTGGGTTGAACTTGCAGGTGAGGGTTTACCGTTGCCTTTAGGTGGTATGGCTATTCGTCGTTCACTTCCTCTTAACCGTGCGATAGATATAGAGAATATTTTGATAGATGGTGTCAAAGTGGCAAATGCTAGAAAAGAGGAGCTATGTGAAAAACTAGAGGCAGACTCTTTGGTGAGAATCTCTTCGGATATGTTGACCAAGTATCTCGATATGTATGCGTCTGATGAGTCGGTAGAGCTTTCGGAACTTCAACTCAAAGCGTTGGATAAACTTTATAGTTTAGGGTTTGAAAAAGGGGTCTTCTCTGAGCCTATGAAGACGGAGGATTATTTGATTCCTAAGGAGTATGAGGGGTTGAGGAATTCGTAAAAATCGTAGGGTGCTGTTTTCAACGCACCACGAAACCAAACATACATAAAATAAAACTTTTGCCGAAAGGCTTTTTTAAGCCTTTCGGCAAACCTCTATTTTATACCAATTTTATTAATGGTGCGTTGGAAAACAGCACCCTACGGAACTTTAAACAGATAAGAGGAACAATATGAACCTAGCCCTACTACAACTAAAAACCACCAGCAACTACCAAAAGAACTTAGATACATTGGTAGAACATATAAAAGCCAATCAAGATAAAGATTTAATCATCGCTCCTGAGGTCTACTTAACAGGGTATGACTATGAAAATTTTGATGCCTCTTTGGATTTTTATGAAAAAGCGATGGATGTTTTGCTTCCACTTATCTCTACACAGATATTTGTCTTTACCATTGTTCGGCGTGAAGGAGGGGAGGTGGTGAACCAAGCTGTGGTGATACATAACCATGAGGTGCTTTATACGCAGAATAAATATAAGCTTTTTCATGTAGGTGATGAGGATAAGTACTTTGATGCAGGAAAGAGAGATACCATAGAGAAATTTACCCTTAATGGGGTGACCTATGGGATGCTTATCTGTTTTGAATTGCGTTTTAAAGAGCTTTGGAAAGCGTTGGAGGGGGTTGATATCTTTTTGCTTCCTGCTATGTGGGGTGAGCCACGTAAGAACCATTTAGAGGTGTTGTCTCAGGCTTTTGCCATTATGAATCAATGTTATGTTTTAGTTTGCAACTCTGCTAACGATGATATGGCGAGTTCTTCAGCAATTATCCACCCTTGGGGTGAGGTGACAATGGATGATGAGGCTGAGGTGATAAGTGAAATTATTGATTTACGTGAAGTTAAAAAAACACGTCGTTTGATTCCGATGAGGTAAAATATTTAATTTTTTTATTTTTGCTAACACTCAGCTAACACTTCTGTAGTAAACTTCAATTATCAAAACAAAGAAAAGGATATATGATGAGAGAAAAACTTTTTAAAGGTTCAGTCGTAGTTGCTATGTTGCTATTAGGAACAGGTTGTGGAGGAGGGTCTTCTTCTGATGATTCAACTTTATCTTTAGCTAGTGAGAATGAAGATGGATCTAATGTTGAAAAAAAGATAGCATACTACATTGATTCAGCTGTTGAAGGTGTCGCTTATAAATGTGTAAGTAATACTGCTTCTGTTGATAAGAATGAAACAGAGGGAACAACCGATTCAAATGGTGCGTTTGATTATACAGTTGGTGATATTTGTACTTTTAGTATTGGTAATATAACTCTTAAAACTCTAGATACAAAAGATTTAAAAGACAATATTGTTTTTGAAGATGATGAAAATACTGCAAGATTTTTACAGACATTAGACATAGATGGTGATTCTACTAATGGTATTCAGATAGATAGAAAAGTAGTAGAAAAAATAGCATCTGGTGAGATAGCACTTAAGGGTAAAATTCCTAATAGTGATGAAGCATATACACAGTTAGTGACTGAGTTACAAGCTACAGTTGATAACTTTAAAGGTAACATTGTAACAGAAGAAGAGGCGAAAGCACACTTATCTAATACAAAAGCAGAAATAGAAGCTCTTGATGGTCATATGGAAGCCGAAGGTAATGTAAGTGACGAAGTTCAACAACCTGCTACTCCAACAGGAACTCCTACTCCAATGGCAACTCCAGCTCCAAGTTCAGAAGGAAGTAATGATACTATTCCAACTTCTACTCCAACTCCTGTTCCCACTCCAGAAGGAAATAACCATACTATTCCAACAGCAACTCCTACTCCAATGGCAACTCCAGCTCCAAGTTCAGAAGGAAGTAACAATACTATTCCAACTTCTACTCCAACTCCTGTTCCCACTCCTGCTCCAACTCCAGAAGGAAATAATAATACTACGCCAACAGCAACTCCTGCTCCAAGTTCAGAAGGAAGTAACGATACTACTCCAACAGTAACTCCTACTCCAACTTCTGTTCCAACTCCTGCTCCAACTCCTGCTCCAAATGCAGAAGGAAGTTCTTCGGCTAGATAAAAAGTTATATTTTCTCCTTAATACAACATAGGTTACGAAAGTAATCGTAACCTATGTTATACAGAGAGAATTCAGCTATACCATATAAAATATTTTATAAAATAAAATTAATATAATTATAATTTTATGTTATAAAATGTAAAGGTAATGCTTCTGAAAAAGGCAATATAATAATGAAAAAATGGATTAAATTTTGAACAAGTATATATTTATATCACTTATTTTTATAGTCAATTTACATTGTGCCTCTACCTTGACCATTGATAAACAGATAGCAATTATAAAAAAAGCTCCTGAATCAGAACGTGTTGAATTGATAAATCAATTTAAAAGACAACTTATTTTGATGAATCAAAAGGAAAGAGAAAATGCTATTGCTAAATTGAAAAAAGATCAAAATCCAATAGAGAAAAGTGTTGAAATTCAATCAAATGATTTTATTAATGGTCTGCAAAGTAGTAGCGTTGAACAACATATTCAAATCTCAAGAATGATAGAGATTGAACATCAAATTAGAGAACCAATGATACCAAGTGATGCACAGCCATCTGTTCCAAATAATCCACAGCCATCTATTCCAAATAATCCAGAGCCATCTATTCCAAATAATCCAGAGCCATCTATTCCAAATAATCCAGAGCCATCTATTCCAAATAATCCAGAGCCATCTATTCCAAATAATCCACAGCCATCTATTCCAAATAATCCAGAGCCATCTATTCCAAATAATCCAGAGCCATCTATTCCAAATAATCCACAGCCATCTGTTCCAAATAATCCAGAGCCATCTATTCCAAATAATCCAGAGCCATCTATTCCAAATAATCCAGAGCCATCTGTTCCAAATAATCCACAGCCATCTATTCCAAATAATCCAGAGCCATCTATTCCAAATAATCCACAACCATCTGTTCCGAATGATGCATCACCTATTGAAGGGGGTAGGTTACGATGAATATTTGGGAAAATATTTTAAAAAAACTTTTACTAGTACTATTTTTTATACCATCACTACTTTTTTCCTATAGTGATAGTGATTTAGATGGGGTATCTGATAAAAATGATCTCTGTCCGAATAGTACGATGTTAGACATTGTAGATAGAACAGGGTGTACCATAGAAAAATTGGTTTTACCTCCAAAAAAATCTACCCATTTTGATATTATTATAGGTACGAACTATAGTAAAATGGGAAAAAATGATAAATGGAATTTAAATGAATCTCTTCAATTTGATTATTATTATCAGAATTTGATATTTCAACTACAATCTTCTAACTATGAAGAGGCTGGTTTGGGAGATACAACTTTAGGGGCTTATTATAAGCTTCATCCTAGCTCTAAACTTTCGGTAACATTAGGTACACAAGTGATTTTACCTACCTATCAAAATGATTTGGATAACAATAATGTGGACTATAAACTTTCCACCTCTCTTAACTATCAGCTTGATAAGATTTCTCTGTTTATGGGTGGAAGCTATAGCTTAATAAATGATGATGATATCAATGGAAGTAACTATACAATTGAATATCAAAATAGTCATGGTTTTTATGTGGGTATTGGAAGTTATCTTTTCCCTGAGTTATACAGCAGTTTAATTGTAAGTGAAGGCTTATCTACATGTAAAGGGGGAGAAGATATTAAAAATATCTCTTTTTATAATCATTATAGAATTGATAAGAGCTGGTTTAGTCGTTTCGGTTATACTGAAGGTCTAAACAATAGCTCTGCCAATCAATTTTTTCTTAATTTAGGATATTATTTTTAATGAAAAAAAGAATTTTATTACTTGAAGATGATTTACTTCTTTCTGAAACCATTGAAGAGTTATTGGAGTTAGAAGGCTATCAAGTTTTTTTGGCTTTTGATGGAGAGGAGGCAACTCAACTTACTTACGACCATCAGTTTGACCTCTATATATTTGATATCAATGTACCTGAGATTGATGGACTTTCTCTTCTCGAAGCCTTACGTGAAGCAGATGATATGACCCCTGCTATTTTTATTAGTGCATTGGTTGATATTGAGACGATTGCTTCAGCATTTAATGTAGGAGCGAAGGACTATATTAAAAAACCTTTTTTCCCTGAAGAGATATTGATTCGGGTTAATGCTAAATTTCATTCAAATATAAAAACAGTAATGATTAACCACTTAGAATATAATCCTAAAGATAAAATTCTCAAAGAGGGAGATAGAATTATCCCTATGGGAGAGGTGCAACTTTGCTTATTTGAGATGTTTTTTTCCAATCAAAATAGGGTTATTAATCGTTCAGATTTATGCGATTGTTTAACACAAACTTCTTCAGGGGCATTACGGGTGGCACTTAATAAACTTAAACAGAGTACTAAACTCTCTATTAAAAATATTAGAGGGATAGGATATATGCTTGAGACGCGTTGAGTTAGAAGCATTTTTAAAAGGATTTAGTCTTTTTTTTTTATCTATGTTTACGCTTTTTGTTATCGTACTTTTTACAAACTATACAAAAGAGATAGAAGCTTTAGAGAGTAAATTACTTGACGATATGCGTCTTTGTAGTTTCGATTTGAAATGTGATAACTTTTCAATAGATTTTGAAGATAAAGCTGATTTTGTAACTTATAAACTCTATAAAAAAGATAGACTCAAAGCTTATTTTCCTATTTTAAAATCGAATGATAATTTTTTAGTTATCTCGTTGACTCAGCAACAGTATCAGTTAAAAAAAGATTCTATTAAATGGAAAATTTTTAAAGAGTCTGTCCCCATATTTTTTGCTATTTTTACTATTTCTATTATTTTTTCCCTTTATACCCTTTCCCCTTTACGACATTCATTGCATTTGACTGAGGAGTTTATAAAAGATATTTTACATGATTTTAATACCCCTCTAGCTACCCTAAGACTTAACAGTGCCATGTTAAAAAAAGAGATTGGGGAAAATAGAAAAATCACTAGAATAGAGAGTAGTATAGAGAGTGTATTGTCTTTACAAGATAATTTAAGATGTTATCTTTTTGATCATGAGATGCAGAGAGAAACTTTTGAATTAAAATCTTTTATTGAAGAATCTGTTACTTTGATTGAAAAAAGTTATGGTAATATCTCCTATAAGATAGATATCCCTTCGGAGATTGGTTTAAAGAGCAATCCTAAAGCATTTAGACGAATTATTAATAATCTTATAAGTAACGCCTCAAAGTATAATAAGCATAATGGTAGTGTCATTATTTATTATAAAGATAATCAATTAATTGTTATTGATACAGGAAAAGGAATTGCCGATATTCATCAAATCTTTGATAGGTTCTATAAAGAGCAAGATAGAGGAATTGGTGTGGGACTACATATTGTTAAAAAACTTTGTGACGAATTGAATATTAAGATAAAAGTAGAGAGTCAATTGGGTGTTGGGAGTCGTTTTATATTAACATTTCCTGAATGATTAACGTGATAAATGTTAAAATTCTTGATGTATTAAAAAATAGGATAACTAATGTATTTTAAAACCATAGATTTTAGTAAGTTTTCAAGCATAAAAGTGGGTGTACCGATAGAAGTTCTTATGTTAGAGCGTGGTGATGAGATTCCAAAAGATAGAATGATAATTGGTCATGCCAATAACTTGTTGGTTTCCTCAAATCCACCCCCTTTAATGATGCTTTCCAAGGATTTCTCATTTATGGAGTTAGAAGAGGGTGTTTTAACAGTAGGGTGTGCCACACCGACAGGGAAACTGCTCTCTTTTGCGAAAAAGAATGATTTGGCAGGGTTTGAGTTTATCTCTAAACTCCCAGGTTCTATAGGGGGGATGTTGGCGATGAATGCAGGGGTAAAAAGTTATGAGATATTTAATATTCTTGATGCCATAAAAATAGATGGGGTTTGGGTGGAGAAAAAAGAGATAGAGCATGGTTACCGTTTTGCAAAATTAAATGGGGTCGCCACAGAGGTACGTTTTAAAACAACTAAAGGTTTTAGAGTGGAATTGCTTGAAGAGCTGATTGCCCTCCGTTCTAACCAACCCAAAACAGCTTCAGCTGGATCAGCATTTAAAAACCCAGAAGGTGACTATGCAGGGCGACTGATAGAAGAGGTTGGGTTAAAAGGGGTAAGTGAAGGGGCGATGCAATGGTCTGAGGTTCATGCCAACTTCTTGGTTAATCATGGAGGGGGAACGTTTGAAGAGGCTAAACGCTTAATAGATTTAGTTAAAATAAAAGTTTTAGAAAAATTTGACATAGAACTTGTAGAAGAGGTTCAGATTCTTTGATTAGAAGTATTGAAAGGTGACACAGTTTTTAATCACCTCTTTCCCATAGGTGGTTTTTGCGTAATCGGCTTTAAAATCTTTCATCGCTTCTGTAAAATCTGCTGATTCTTTGAGCAGTTTTATAATATTTTTTGTACCATTATTTTTTGTTCCAAACGAGGGGATTTTCCATAATTCTCTATGGGTTTTATAGGCATTTAAGAGGATTCTATTAAGTTTTATTTTTAAAAGTTGGTAGGTGATTTTGGCTCTAAAGTTATGGTCTTTTGTATAGTAAAAAGCCAAAAGATAGTTGTTTTCAGCTTTGCGTAAATTGGTGGTTTTTGGAATTTTTCTCCCTCTTTGAATGGTTGTATCTCTATAAAATACAGAACTCATAGGGAAGTTACCAAACCAGCTTTTGTTGTAGAGTCCATTGGCATAGAGAAAGTAGTCTTGTGCTGACTTAGGATCTCTTTTTAGGGTTTCTTCTATACGTAACATTGTTTCGGCAAATTCTCTTTGGGAGTAACTTTTTTTTGAAAGGGTTCGGTTATCTCCACTAAAGGTGGCATTAAATGGGTTATAGGGGGTATAGATATTTTCTCTAGGCACTTGTCTGAGGTAAAATTGTGCCTCTTGAAATTTATTGTCTTGCATATATAGCGTAGATAAAATTTTAGCAACATCATTTTTATAAAGTGTTTTCATGTAGGTTTGAAAAATGATTTTATCTAAAAAAGAACGTTTATTTTTTTCAATATAAGCTTGAAATTTATGTCCATTTTGAAAGTTGAGAAGTTTTAAAGTTTGACCTCTTTGAATCTCTTTATTGGTTGCAAAAAAATCACTAAAATCTGTTTTGATACTCCTCTTTAAATAAAGTGTTGAATGTTGTAATGCTGTGTATCTTAAAATAGATTTTTGTTTCTTTTTAGAGAACATTTTTAGTAAAGGTTTCAGTTGTGTATAGAGATAGTTTTGATGGTTAAGTGAAATACTGCTTAGTTGATGTAGAGCATGAAGATAGTTGAGTAGTGCCACATAAGGTTGCTCTTGATCATTGGCTAATTTTTTGAGTTGTTCTAACTCTTTTTTATTGGGTGATTTATTATCAATAATGGTTAAATAAAATTTTGCATACAGTGTAAAAAATGATGGCTCTTTAATTTTATTTAAAATATGTAAAAAACGTTTTTTTTGTAATTTATAGAGGGTTACTTTGTTTTTAAATTTTTTATCTTTTTTCCCTTTATAAATCATAATATCATAGTGTTGTTGCTGGAACTTTTGCATAAGCATATAACTTAAACGTTCAAACCATGGAGATTTAGGGGCTATACCTGCGATAAACGCAAACTCAAAAAGGGGTTCATTTTTCCAGTTCATCGCACGTAAAAAATGGTAGAGTGCTTTGGTTTCACTGTTTTTTGTTGTTTTCATCAAGCTTAACCACTCTTTATCTGAATGGATTTTAAAATCATAGTAGCCTAAGTGGGGATTGGTTTTGTGATTTTGAAAAATTTTTCCATAGAGTTGATTGGCTTTTGTATTTTGTTTCAAATGTTGATATGCTCCAGCACGTAAGGCATCTATCCACTCTTTTACAAGGGAGTTTGAAGGGATAAAATTTTTATACTCTTCATATAAATCTAAAGTTTTTTGATATTGCCCTTTATGATGGTAGAGACGCATTAAAAGGTAGATATAACGTTCTTTGAAAAAGGGGTCTTTCTCCTCTTGTAGAAGAACCAATCCATGTATAACAACTTGTGTATAGTCATATTCTATATTTTCATGATTGTTTTGTGCGTAAGCATTTTGGCTGTTTAGAAAAGAGAGATATTGTGCAAAGGAAGCATACTCTTTTTTCTCTTTAAATTTTTTATAACTTTTTTTAATGGCATTTGGTGCGTAAAATATAGCTTCAATCTCTTGTTCTGAAAATTTGTTTTGAAAATGTTTCTGCCACGCTTTAATATTTTCATTTTTTTTAATCTGATTAAAATAATCTATCCGTTTTTGATGGGAGGCATAGGTGTTGGAAAGTTTATAAAGGGGATTTTTTTCATCAACACCAACCATAGAAGCGTTAAGGAAGTTATAGTGCTTATCTTTAAGATAGGTCTCTTTCAATTCATTGTAACACGAAAAAAGGTTTGTTTGTATCAAAATAGATATAACAATGAATTTCATTAGAATTCTTATAAAACTCGGAAACGATGGCTTTAACCTCGTCTTGTTCGGGACTAAAGTCACCGATTCCAAAGGGTTTTTTAAGATATCTAGTATAGAGTGTTGCATGGGAATTTAACCCCAATCTTGATTTTTATCTTTGTGTTTATGTTTATCTTTTTTATAAGATGTTCCATTTTTTAGTTTTTGTAGTCGATTGAGTAGTGTCATATTTGCCTCCCGTATGTCGTCGAGTTTAAACTCTTGCTGACACTCTAAATGTAACTTCTCTATATAGGCTTTCATCTGATGGTGATATTCTGAATCAAGACGAATCACAATCTGTTCATCAAGTTTTTTTTTCAGTTCATAAAATTTGTTTAAAAACTGCTCTTTTGTTGTCTCTTCATTTCTAAACATTTTAAAAAGGTTTTTACTGATTTTTTCAATTAAAGAGATATAACGCTGACGCTGATATTTTTCTATTTGTTTGGGTGTGTATTTCATTGGGTATATTATAGCGAAAGATATAATTGAAAGATATGAACCGAATAATAGATTTTAAAAAAGGGAAGTATTTATATTAGGTTAAAAGAGTATATGACATACAATTTTAGTTCATCTTGAGGAGATATCTCTTCAAGGTGGAATTTTATTAAAGGAGAATAAAAATTAATTCCACATCTTTCATGTTTGTATTATAAGATGATTTTATAAACTGATGAATAATCAAATAAAAACGATAAGTTAATAAGAAAAGTGAAAAAGGGGAAAAAGATTGAATAGAGGGGGATAAACACCCTTCCAAAGAAGAGGTTTATCGAAAAGTGCTAATTAACAAGCAGCTTTTGCAGCAGCAAGAGCTTCTTCATAGTTAGGCTCTTCTGTAATTTCAGGAACAGTTTGCTTATAAGCAATTTTTCCATCTTTACCAACTACAAAGATAACTCTTGCAGTTACACCAGCCAAAGGACCATCAGCTAAAAGAACACCATAAGCGTTTGCGAAGTCTTTGTTTCTGAAGTCTGAACATACTTTGATGTTTTCAATTCCAGCAGCTCCACACCATCTAGCCGCAGCAAATGGTAAATCCATAGAAACTGTCATCACTTCTACACCGTCTAAAGACGCTGCTTCTGTGTTAAATCTTCTAGTCTCTGCATCACATACACCTGTATCTAATGACGGTACTGCGATTACCAATTGAACTTTACCTTCTCCCCCAACTTGCTCATCTTGAAGCATTGGGTTACAGTTTACTACTGTTACTACTGGAGCTGTGTCTCCAACGTTTAATTCTGTTCCTGCTAAATTACATACTGTGTCATTTTTAAATGTTACTGTTGCCATTTTAATTCCTTATTTTGTTTTAATAAGGGATTATAGTTTAAATAGGATAAATTTACTCTTAATTAGATATCCTTTTTAAACCTATTTCTAAATAGTAACATAAAAAATTAAGTAAAATTTTATAAATATGCTACAATATAAACTAACAATATATAATACTATGCTATACTTCATAAAATATAACATAAAAAAATATTAGGTTGGTTCAAAATGAAAAAGAAAATAGCTATCGTTTCTAATGTTTCGTGGAATTTATATAACTTTAGATTATCACTAATGAAAGCAATGCAAGGGGCAGGTTATGAAGTAATTGCTGTTGCCCCTTATGATGAATACAGTCAACGGATTATAGATGCTGGATTTGAGTTTCATCACATTGCGATTAATTCACAAGGGGTAAATCCTTTTGAAGACATGAAAACAACATTGGGATTTTATAAGTTATTTAAAGAGATATCTCCAGATTTTATTTGTCAATATACAATAAAACCAAATATCTACGGTTCATTTGTTGCAAGGATGTTAAATATTAAAATGATTAATAACATCGCTGGGCTAGGAACATTGTTTATCAATGAAAGCCCTGTAACCAAAGTGGCAAAGTTTTTATATAAAGTCTCCCAATCAAAAGCAGACCGAGTTTTTTTCCAAAATAGAGATGACTTTGAACTTTTTACACATCAAGGTTTGGTTAAAGCTTCTAAATGTGACATTCTTCCAGGTTCTGGAGTTGATACCAAACGTTTTAGACCGACATTGAAAGAGGAGAATGGGAAGATTAGATTTTTACATATCTCTCGTATGATTTGGGAAAAAGGTATTGGTGAATATGTTGAAGCTGCACGGAGAATTAAAGCAAAGTATCCCAATGTAGAGTTTTGTCTTTTAGGTTTTTTAGATGTAGATAACCCAGGAGCAATTAGTCGAGAGCAGATGGATGAATGGGTAGAGGAGGGGGTTATTAATTATCTTGGTGTGAGTGATAATGTTGACGAAGTTATCTCAACAGCCGATTGTATTGTTTTACCCTCTTACTATAGGGAAGGGACACCTAAAACATTGTTAGAGAGTGCGAGTAGTGGAAAACCAATTATCACTACTGATAATGTAGGTTGTAGAGATGTTGTTGACCATGGGGAAAATGGTTATTTATGTGAACCTCGTTCAGAAACCGATTTAGCTGAAAAAATAGAGATGTTCTTAAACCTGAGTCTTGAAGAAAAGAAAGAGATGGGTAGAAAGAGTAGAGCCAAAATGAAATTGGAATTTGATGAAAAAATTGTTATTGATAAGTATCTACAAGTTTTAGAGACAACATAATAGATGTTTATAGATTAGGTTGAGATAAACTCAACCTATCTAAGTTATAATCTTTCCCAAATTCTTTCTTTGATTTCTGTAATAACCTCATTATACTCTCTGTTGGTATCGGTTGGAAAGGTATGGGTTGCAAGGTAGGTAAGGTCTTTATTTTGTGCATGTCTTATTTTGATAAATTCTTCGGACTCTTTCCCCTCTTTAATCCGTTCCTCATTTCTAATCACAGCAACCTCAACAGGTACAGTCAAATAAAATAATATGTCAGGTTTTGGCATCTCATTATAAAATTTGTTTTCTAAAAGGGCAAGTTTTTTTCTAATTCCTTTATAGAGTTCTGGTTTTAAGCGTTTTGAATCCATCACCCCATACTCTTCTGACTTGTAACGGTCACAAAGTACCAGCTCTCCTGAGGATACTTTGTCCCAATATTTTTTGATAAGTTTAGAACGGTCATA
>Ga0256826_1001086_pt1 | contig 16828 bp, 16 predicted proteins | sample CV79metaG_FD_185975 | JGI IMG/M metagenome (GOLD analysis project Ga0256826, IMG submission 185975) | Hydrothermal vent microbial communities from East Pacific Rise, Pacific Ocean - CV79 | ecosystem: Environmental > Aquatic > Marine > Hydrothermal vents | place: Pacific Ocean: East Pacific Rise...
ATTAGATAATGATTCAACAATTTCATTTTTTTGTAATTTAGTCATAATTTTTCCTCCTTTCCAAAACAATAGAACTTCGGCGGGCAATTAAGAAAATAAGAAAAAAGTAAATATAAATTTACTTTTTAATACTCTCACCTGCTGTCTTTAGTTTTTAAGATAAAGCCAAAATATTTTTATTTTAGCTTTTCAATTTTAATATAATTATTATTTAATATCCATCATCTCTGAGCTATCAATTATTACTGATGGACTCATAGTTAAAGATACTGCAGCTTTAGTAACATATTTACCTTTAGCTGTTGATGGTTTAGCTTTATTAATAGCTGACATTACTACTGAAATATTTTCTGTTAATGCTTCTGCAGTAAAAGAAACTTTACCAACACCACAATGAATATTACCTTTTTTATCAACTCTATAAGTTACTTTTCCACCTTTAGAATCTGTAACAGCTTTTGTTACATCCATAGTTACTGTACCTGTCTTAGGGTTTGGCATTAACCCTTTTGGTCCAAGTATTCTACCAATTTTACCAACTAGTCCCATTGTATCTGGTGTAGCTATAAGTACATCAAAATCAATATTTCCAGCTTGGATTGATTCTACTAAATCATCATTACCAACAATATCAGCACCAGCTGCTTTTGCTTCATCCATTTTAGTACCTTTAGCAAAAACTGCAACTCTAACAGTTTTACCAGTACCATTTGGAAGTACAACAGCACCTCTAATCATTTGATCTGCATGTCTTGGATCTACATTTAAGTTAATAGCTAAATCAACTGTTTCGTCAAACTTTGCTGATTTTAAGTCTTTAACTAATGATATTGCATCACAAAGTGCATATTGTTTTTCTCTATCTATTTTTTCTACTAAAGATTTATATCTTTTACTCATTTTAATTCTCCGCAAATTTATTTTATGTTGCTACCACTTTTAAAGCCTCGTGGTAATATGGCTTACTATAATATTAAAGTAGGACTATGCTACTTCAATACCAATACTTCTACAAGAACCTTCTACAATTTTTGCAGCTTGTGCTTCATCATTTGTATTTAAATCAACAATTTTTTGTTTAACTATTTCCATAACTTGATCTTGAGTTAATTTTGCAACTTTATTTTTTAAAGGATTATCTGAACCTTTTTTAAGTCCTGCTGCTTTCATAATTAATTCACTCATTGGTGGTTGTTTTGTTACAAATGTAAAACTTTTATCAGAATAAACTGTAATCTCTACAGGGATTTTAAAACCTGCATTTTGCTTTGTTTTTTCATTGAATGCTTTACAGAATTCCATGATATTAATACCTCTTTGACCTAATGCTGGTCCTACTGGAGGTGATGGGTTAGCTGCACCTGCAGGTATTTGAAGTTTTAATATTCCAGTTACTTTTTTTGCCATTTTTTTTCCTTTGGATAATTTAGTGTTAACACACAAAATACTTTGTTTTTAGTTTATTAACTATTGTGTTAAGTGCTAAGTATTACAAATTAATATTTAGCACTTAACACAAATATTAATCTAGTCTACTCTTTCTACTTGTGTATAAGCGATCTCTACAGGTGTATTTCTACCAAATATTAATACATTTAGTTTTATTAAACCTGATGACATATCAAATGATTCTACTATTCCATTAAAATTTGAGAAAGATCCCTCTTTAATTCTAAGAGTTTCTCCCTCTTCAAAAGAAACTTTAGGTTTAGCAGCTCCTCTATTATTTACTTTTTCTAAAATTTGGTTTATATCTTTTTCAGATAAAGGTGAAGGTTTTTTAGATTCACCAATAAATCTACCAACTTTTGGCATAGATTGAATTGCATGCCATAAAGCCGTATCTAAATCAATCTTTGCAAAAACATATGCAGAATATAAAGGTTTTTCTATAATAGTTTTTTGACCTTTTTTAATCTCTATTAAATCTTCTGTAGGAACAAGAACTTGTTCAATTCTTCCATCTTCAAGATCTTCAGAAAGTTGTTCTAATGCTCTTTTTATTGTTAATTCACTACCTGAGTGTGTTTGTATCGCATACCAATTATGTGCCATATTTATTATACGCCTTTCTTAATTTATTACTGAAGATAAACTTACTGACATAACTGCATCAATAAGAGCCAAGAATAGTGATATCACTGTAACCACTACAAAAACTGATAAATAAGCACTTTTCACTTGCTCTTTAATAGGAAAGATTACTTTATGTAATTCATCTTTTGCTTGTTTATAAGCTAATATAAGTTTGTTCATATTTAATACCTCTGAATAAAAACTAAAAGATAAAAATTATTAAATATTTTTACTTTTTACTTTTTACTAATTAATTTTTTGTTTAATGGCAGGCCAAGAGGGACTCGAACCCACAGCACCCGGATTTGGAATCCGGTGCTCTACCATTGGAGCTATTGGCCTAATTTTAAAGAGTTAATCACAACCCGATTAAACAGGTCGCGATTATATCATAAGAAACTAAGATTTAAGCTTAATTTCTTTATGAGTTGTATGTTTTTTTAGTCTTGGACTATATTTTTTAACTTCAAACTTTTCAGTATGAGTCTTAGGGTTTTTCATTGTTGTGTAATTAATATCACCACACTCTTCACATTTTAAACCTATTTTTATTCTATCTGCCATTACTATTACTCGATAATTTCAGCGATAACACCAGCACCAACAGTTCTACCACCTTCTCTAATAGCAAACTGAGTACCTTTTTCAAGTGCAACTGGAGAAACTAATGTTACTGTAACTTCAACGTTATCACCAGGCATTACCATTTCAACACCTTCAGCTAATTCAACTGAACCTGTAACATCTGTTGTTCTTACATAGAACTGAGGTCTATATCCACTAAAGAATGGAGTATGTCTACCACCCTCTTCTTTTGATAAGATATATGCTTCTGCTTTAAACTTTGTATGAGGAGTAATTGAACCAGGAACAACTAAAACTTGACCTCTTTCAACATCTTCTTTTTTAATACCTCTTAGTAAAAGACCAGCATTATCACCAGCTTCTGCGTATTCCATCTCTTTTCTGAACATTTCAATACCAGTTACTGTAGTTTTTTGAGTATCTTTTAAACCAACGATTTCAACTTCTTCACCTAATTTAATAGTACCTTGAGAAATAGCACCAGTTACAACTGTACCTCTTCCTGCAATTGAGAAAACATCTTCAACAGGCATTAAGAATGGTTTATCAGTTTCTCTTACAGGAGTTGGGATATATGTATCAACAGCATCCATTAATTCCATAATTTTAGCAGACCAGTCACCATTAGTACCAGACTTAGCTTCTTCTAACGCTTGGAATGCAGAACCTGCAATAATAGGAGTATCATCACCTGGGAAATCATACTCAGAAAGTAATTCTCTAATTTCCATTTCAACAAGCTCTAACATCTCTTCTTTATCTTCTTCATCTAATTGATCTTCTTTATTCATGAAGATAACGATGTAAGGTACACCAACTTGTTTAGAAAGTAAGATATGCTCTCTAGTTTGTGCCATAGGACCATCAGTTGCTGCAATTACAAGAATAGCACCATCCATTTGAGCAGCACCAGTAATCATATTTTTAACGTAATCTGCATGGCCTGGACAATCAACGTGAGCGTAATGTCTAGTATCTGTTTCATACTCAATATGAGAAGTAGCAATAGTAATCCCTCTTTCTCTCTCTTCTGGAGCATTATCGATAGCATCATAATCCATCATCTCTCCACCTAGTCTGTTTGTTAAAACTGCAGAGATAGCTGCTGTTAATGTAGTTTTACCGTGGTCAACGTGACCAATTGTACCGATGTTAACATGCGGTTTGCTTCGTTCGAATTTTTCTTTTGCCATAATTTTTCCTTAAATTTTTAGTTACTCTCTGAGTAGATAAGCCAATCAGCTAATCTATTCAAAGAGAAATATTTGTTTTTTAACTCATTTTTACAAGTGGAGCCTACGATAAGACTTGAACTTACGACCTCTTACTTACCAAGCAAGTGCTCTACCCCTGAGCTACGTGGGCGAAATTATATCTAATTAACCTAAATTAAAAATAAAATAATAATGTTTACAATGGATTTAAAATATTTTGTTTGATTTTGTTTGAGTTATTGGAATCTCCGAATAAACTCAGTTTCCAGTGTAATAATAAATGGAGCGGGAGACGAGACTCGAACTCGCGACAATCTGCTTGGAAGGCAGAGGCTCTAGCCAACTGAGCTACTCCCGCAATCTAAATGGTGGTGAGAGAAGGATTTGAACCTTCGAAGCCTGAGGCGTCGGATTTACAATCCGAAGGATTTGACCACTCTCCAATCTCACCAATTTTTAAATTGATTTTAGTGTTATATTAGATAAACACTTTAACAATATAATGGAGCTTCAGATAGGACTTGAACCTACGACCTGCTGATTACAAATCAGCTGCTCTACCAGCTGAGCTACTGAAGCTTATACTTAAACAAATCAAGTGGTGGCGCGAGACAGAATCGAACTGTCGACACAAGGATTTTCAGTCCTTTGCTCTACCGACTGAGCTATCGAGCCATTGTTTAAAAGTTGTTTTAAACATCTCTCTTTGTTTTCGTGCTGGAATTATATAGAACCATTCCTTATAAAATACTTAATCTGTAAAAGAATTTACAAATACTTTAAATCTTTCACCTCTATCTTTATATGATTTAAATTGATCAAGTGATGCAGCTGCTGGAGAAAGTAGTGATACACTGTTAGTTGTCAACAGTTTTGATATATCTTTTACTGCATTTTCCAAAGAATATTTTTTTTCTAATTTTAAATTATATTTTTTTGATAAAGTATCTAACTTATCAGTATTCTTTCCAATTGCATATATTTTTAGATCATATTTTATCAATTCTTTAAATAAAGGTTCTAAATTTGCATCTTTATCATCACCACCAAGTATAAGATATATTTTTTTATCTTTATAAATTTTAAGTGCTTGAACTGTTGCATCTAAATTTGTTGCTTTACTATCATCTATCCATAATCTATTTTTACTATCTCTAAACTCTTCAAGTTTATGTGGATCTTGAATAAAATTATTAATTTTTTCATAACTGATTTTATTAAAAATTAGTTTTTCAACACTTAAAGCCAATAATGCATCTAATAAAAATGGTTCTTGAAAATCAACTCTCTCTTTTTCTATATCAAATATATTTGCAATATCAGTTGAAGTATTGTAAAAATATACTTTAGAGTTTGTTTTATAATCTTTATATTTAGATGGGACTATAGATATATCATCTTTTGTCATATAATCTAGTGGTTTTAACTTTGACTTTTCATATTCTTTAAAACTACCATGCCAAGAGCAATGATCATCACTAATTGGCAACAATACATAAATATTTGGTTTTACAATATCTGTATAGTGTAAAGTAAATGATGATGTTTCTAGTATCCATATTTTTTTCTTTAAATCTAATTTTGCCAATGGTGTACCTATATTGCCACCACAAATACTACCTCTATCTTCTAATATAAATTGCATCATTTGAGTAGTTGTAGTTTTTCCATTTGTACCACTAATCCATATATTAAATGGCATCTTATCTTTAAATAGGTCATATTCACTTATTAAATTTTTACTATTTCTAACTAAATAATTACTAGGAGGTATTCCAGGACTCACTACAGTTAATTCATCACTGTTAATATCAAAACTATCAATATCACTATCATCATACATAATAGCGTTAGTATAATGTTCTTTTATAGCTAATGCAGTTTTCCCTTTACCAAGTATTCTCATCTACTTAACCTATCTAATTTTAAGACTTGCTAACGCTAATAAATTTGTCATAAACGCTATAATCCAAAATCTTACAATTATTTTATTTTCACCCCACCCTTTTTGTTCAAAATGATGATGTATTGGTGCCATTAAAAAAACTCTTTTTTTATTTCTATACTTATAACTACCTACTTGTAGTATTACCGAAACTGCTTCAAGTACAAATATAAATCCAATAAGAATCAATAAAATTTCACTTTTAGCAACAATAGCCATATAACCCATAAATCCACCAATAGCTAAACTACCACTATCTCCCATAAAAACTTCTGCTGGGTGAGAGTTGTACCATAAAAATGCTATTAGACTTCCTATAAATGAAGCACCAACTATAGCTAATTCTCCAGTATTTTGTAAATTTGGAATTAATAAGTATCCACTAAGAATTGCATGGCCTGTTATATATACAATTAATGATAATGAAAAAAAGGCCATGATAGAAGGTACTGTTGCCAAACCATCTAGTCCATCAGTTAAATTTACAGCATTAGTACTTGCAGTCATTACAAGTATCCAAAAAATTACTGCATATAACTGCATATCAAATAAAGGATATTTATAAAATGGAATAAAAAATTCAGTTGAATGATTTGCATAAAATAATACACCTATAACAATAATAGATGCAAATATTTGTAATATTAGTTTCATTTTTGCTGACAAACCTGCATCATTTTTATTTGATGATATTTTTGATAAATCATCTTTTATCCCAATTATGCTAAATAAAGCTATTGTAAGAAGTCCACCTACAACATAATAGTTATTTAACTTTGCTGTTAATATTGTTGCTATTAATGTTGTAAAAACAAAAACTACTCCACCCATAGTAGGTGTACCTATTTTTGCTTTATGAGAATCTGGTGCTAGTTCATATATTGGTTGGCTAGCTTTTTTATGTTTAGCCCATTTTATAAATCTTGGCATTAAAAATAACGTTAAACAAAAAGCGATAAAAAAACCGATTCCTGCACGAATTGAGATGTATTGAAAAATATTTATATCTAGATGTCGATAGAACCAATAAAACAAATTTTAACCTTTTTGAAGTACTATTATGTTAGTATAATTTTTAAAAAAAAGATTATATCCAAAACTATATTAAGGCAAAAAATGTCAAAAAATAAAAAAGCAATATTAATAATAACTGATGGTATTGGGCACAATACCTCTTGTGAATATAATGCATTTTGTAATGCTAATAAACCAACTTATGATAAACTTTTTAATACTGTTCCTTATAGTTTAATCAAAACTTACGGTGAATATGTTGGCCTACCTAATGGTCAAATGGGAAATAGTGAAGTTGGTCATATGAGTATAGGAGCAGGAAGAATACTATATCAAGACTTAGTAAAAATAAATCTTGCAATTGAAAATAATACTTTAAAAGATAATGATACATTAAAAAATAATATTTCAACATCAAATAATATACATATTATAGGTTTACTTAGTGACGGTGGTGTACATTCACATATAAATCATGTAATTGCATTATCTAAAATTGCCTCATCTAATAATAAAAAAGTATATTTACATCTTATCACTGATGGTAGAGATGTAAGCCCAAGTAGTGCAAAAATATATATTTCTCAAATAGAAGAGATATGTAATAACAATATAAAAATAGCTACTATTGGTGGAAGATATTACGCAATGGATAGAGATAATAATTGGGATAGAGTTAAAAAAGCTTACGATAGTATAGCTCTATCAGAAAATAAAATAAATTTAAGTGTGATAGAATATCTTGAAAAACAATATGAAAATAATATATTTGATGAATTTATAGAACCAGCTTCTTTTTATGATTATAAAGGTTTTCAAAATAATGATGGTATTATTTTTGCAAATTTTAGAAGTGATAGAGCCAGAGAACTTAGCTCTGCAATTGCAAAAGAGACTTTTGATCATTTTACACAAGTACCACTAAAATTAAATACTATAACTATGACTCAATATGATAAAAATCTACCTGTACCAATCTTATTTCCTAAAGATACTCCAGAAGATACATTGTGTGAAGTTATATCTAAAAATGGTTTATCTCAACTTCATACAGCAGAAACTGAAAAATATGCTCATGTAACATTTTTCTTAAATGGTGGATTAGAAGAGCCTTTTAATAATGAGAGTAGAGTTTTAATACCATCTCCAAAAGTTAGTACTTATGACTTACAACCTGAAATGTCAGCACCAGAAGTTAGCCTTGCTGTACAAAATGGAATTGAAAATAATACTGATTTTATCGTTGTTAATTTTGCAAATGGCGATATGGTTGGACATACTGGTGTATTTGAAGCTGGTATTAAAGCAGTTGAGGCAGTTGATAAAGAGCTAGGAATTATAATAGAAAAAGCAAAAGAAAATGGCTACAGTATAATTTTAACAAGTGACCATGGTAATTGTGAAATGATGAGAGATAAAGATGGAAATGTACTAACAAATCATACTGTTGGTGATGTTTACTGCTTTATTATTGATGATAACGTTAAAAAAGTTAAAGATGGAGCTTTGTGCAATATTGCACCTACAATTTTAAAACTTATGAATATAAATATACCAGTACAAATGGAAAATACACTAATAGGAGAATAATATGGTAATAAAAGATTTATTAAAAGATTTAAAAGATTTAAAAATTTTAATAGTAGAAGATGGGGCAGATATAAGAGATATTATGTCTACTACATTAGGTAAAATTTTTCTTGATACAAGAACAGCAGTTGATGGGTTAGATGGTTTAGAAAAATTCAAACAAGAACAACCAGATATAATAATAAGTGACATAAGAATGCCAAATATGTCTGGAAATGATATGATAGATGCTATAAAAGATATAGATCCTATTATTCCAATCATAGTTGTTTCTGGTCATGGAAGACTTATAGATAAAAGTAATAGAGCAGATGTATTTCTAAATAAACCTATTAAATTTGATAAATTAGTAGAAGCTATATACACCCTTACAAGAAAATAATCAAATGTCCACTTTTGTTATAGAAAAATTAACAGTTACTGATACAAATGTAGTAATTGTTGATCTTTTAAAAGATATTCAAAAACCTATTATTATAGAATCCTCTTTAGCCTTAGTAGGGATGAGTGGAAGTGGAAAATCACTAACACTTAAAACTATACTAAATATGCTACCTTCAAATTTAAAATCAGATTTTAAATTTAAAAATAACTTTGAATTAAACTATAACAATATTGGATTTATTCCACAAAATCCTTTTACATCATTATCTCCTATGACAAAAATCTATAAACAGTTTTTTTGCTCAAAAGAAAAAATAAATAATTTATTAAATTTAGTAGAATTAGATGAAAATTTACAATATAAATTTCCAAGTCAACTAAGTGGTGGACAACTTCAAAGAGTAGTAATAGCAATAGCACTTAGTAACAATCCAAGAATTCTACTTTTAGATGAACCAACAACTGCATTGGATGATAAAAGTAAAAGTACCATTTTAAAGTTATTAAAAGATTTACAAAGTCAATTTAACTTTATAATAATATTTGTAAGTCATGATATAAATTCAATACAAAATATTTGTGAAGATATTGCCGTACTTAAAAATGGAAATATATGTGAATATGGAAAAGTTTCAGATATATTAAATAATCCAAAAGTAAACTATACAAAACAACTTATCAAAAGTAATTTTAACAATAGAGAATTTAGAAAATGATAAAAAAAATATTTCTTTTATTTTCAATAATTGGTATAGCTTTAATTTTATGGCTTGTAACTTTATATTCTCAAATTAGATTTGATATTGATAAAATAGTTGATTATAAACCAAAGTTAACAACACAATTTTTTGATAAAAATAACAAACATATTAGTAATATATTTGATAATGAACATAGACTATATGTAAAATATAACAATATACCACCAAGTGTTGTAGAATCACTAGTTGCCATTGAAGATACAAATTTCTTTGAACATAGTGGTGTAAATATTGATGCAATAATAAGAGCAGTAGCTAAAGATATAAAAGCTATGTCTTTAGTTGAGGGGGCTAGTACATTAACCCAACAGTTAGTAAAAACAATGATACTATCTAGAGATAAGAAGCTTATTAGAAAAATCAAAGAAGTACTTTTATCTTTAAGACTTGAAACACTTTTAACAAAAGAGGAGATATTAGAGCGATACCTAAATCAAGTTTATTTTGGACATGGATATTATGGAATAAGAACTGCAGCATTAGGATACTTTCATAAAGAGTTAGATCAACTAAACCAAAAAGAGATAGCTATGCTAGTAGGACTTCCACGAGCTCCAAGTTTCTATGATCCTACTAAAAATTTAAAATATGCATTAATAAGAGGAAATCAAGTAGTAAGACGACTTAAAACATTAGGTTGGATAAATGATGAGAAATATAAAAAAGCTATAAATTATATTCCAGTAGTTTATAAAGAAACATTATCTTTAAATAAGGCCCCATATATTGTTGATAGTGCTATTAAAATATTAAAGAATAATATCAATGACTTAAGAACTGGTGGATACAAAATAACATTAACAATAGATTTGGATGCTCAAAATATTGCAAAAGATGCTTTAATATATGGATATGATCGAATTAAAAAAAGAGATATATATTTAGATACAAATAAAAGTACAACAAAAACATTAAATGGAGCAATCGTTACACTCGATAATAGCAGTGGTGCAATATTAGCAATGGTTGGTGGAGTTAATTATAGAAAATCATCTTTTAATAGAGCAACTCAAAGTTTAAGGCAACCAGGAAGTGCAGCTAAACCTTTTATCTACCAAGTTGCTTTAAATCTTGGATATTCTACTGCAAGTAATTTAATTGATATTTCAAGAACATATAAATATAGATCGAATAAAAATGAAGAAAAAACATGGCAACCAAGAAATTATGAAAAAGATTTTAAAGGTTTAGTTAGCCTAAGATATGCACTTATTCACTCTAGAAATCTAGCAACAATTAATCTTGTAGGTGAAATTGGTATAGATGTTTTATACAAAGAGTTATTAAGATATGGCTTTAAAAACATCCCTTATGATCTATCTATTACACTTGGAAGTTTTGGAATATCACCAATTGATCTAAGTGAAAAATATACTATGTTTTCAAATAGTGGAATTATGGTTAAACCATATTTAATATCTACTATTGAAAATAGATATGGAGAAAAAATTACTTTTGAAAAAGAGGAATCATATATAACATCACCATCTCAAACATATCTTATGACATCTATTTTAAGAGATGTTGTTAAAAAAGGTACAGGGAGAAATGCTAGAGTCAAAGGATTAGAAACTGTTGGAAAAACAGGAACCACAAATAACAATATTGATGCTTGGTTTTGTGGATATTCACCATCTTTACAAACTATAGTGTGGTTTGGAAATGATGACAATAAGCCAATGAGAAGAACAGAAACAGGGGGAAGAACAGCAGCTCCATCTTTTAAATATTTTTATACTCAATGGCTAAAATTACATCCTGAGATACCAAGAAAATTTCAAAAACCTAAAGAAGTTTTTGAAAGTTATTACAATAATAAAAAAGAGATTTTTACACAAATTTCTGATATACCATTAGAAAAAAATAATTTAGATATTCAAAATAAAAGTTTAGGTAATGAAAAGATTATTTTTTAATTATTTTTTTGATACAATTCAAGTCAATTTAACAAAAGGGAAAAAATGAAAAAATTAATATTACTTATATCTTTAAGTGGTTTATTTATGTCACTAAATGCATTCGATTTTAGTGCAATGTTTAATTCTGTAGATAAAGAGAAAGCAGTTGAATCTATAAATAAAGAGGAAGCAATAAAAGCATATCAAAAAGGTGACAAAGTTACTGTAGATGATATAAAAAAATCTGTTGATGTTGAAAAAGCAACAAAATCTGTAGATAAAGAAAAATTAATGAAGTCTTTATTCTAATAAATTATATATTTAACTAGAATGTAATAATTTATATTTTATAAATTATTACATCTATTAGATGAGTTATTTGTATATGCCATATCAGTTGGATAACCTCTATCTTCACATAAAATTACAGCATCTTTACTTATAAGATCACCATTTAAATTTTCATATAAAAATTTTCTTTTACCATATGAATCACTTTCTAAAAAACCTAATTTTACAAACTTCTTTACGATCTCATCTATCATAGTTAAAATTGAACTTGCTTTTACAATCTCACATCGAGCATATCTCTCTTTTTCAAATGAAACATCTGCTGTTCTTAAACTTGCCTCATCACCTGGAATCTGTTGAGCACCATACAATGGCTTTGAAGATACTTCTACATTTTTAAAACTTGGAATATATTGTTTTATATGTGCAATAGCTCTTTTAGTTCTTAATTCTATTTCAAAGTTATCCCAACTTTTATCAATCTTTTCTATAAATTCTTTAGATAGTTTTGGTTGAGAACTATTAGGGGTATTTTTCACTAGTCCATTTTTAAAAAGTGTAATATCTTCAGTCATTCCATGAATTTGAAAATAACCATTAGGATAAGGAGTAAATTGTGCCATTCCCGTTGGTGTTCCTCTTTGACCAAAAAATATAACTTCTGGCCACATTTTTAAACAACTATGCCATTTTGTTACATAAGCAGATTTAAACTCTACAAGTCGGTTTACTTTGAATTTAAGCATATCATCAATCATTCCAGTTCTAAATCCTGCAGCATTAATCAAATAATCAAAATGTTCAATCTTATTTTGGTAATCTTTTTTATATTCTACATTATAACCACTATTTTCATTATTTTCTAAAACATTAATAACTTCTGTATTTGTAAAAAGATTTATATTTTTACTTTTATTTATCATTATAGATGCACTTGCAGATAATCTAAATATATTTAAACCATACTCTTGAACCATAATAAGTGGAAATTTTAATTTATCAAAATCTATATTCTTTGCAACTGGAATCATCCATTCATTAAAAGTTGAGGGAGAGTTAACTTCAACTTTATCTTTTAACTCTTCAAGTTCCTCTTTACTATAAATTTTAAAATATTCTTTAGCAGAACATAGAACCTCATTAGTAGAATCTTCATCAATTAATCTAGAATACTCTTTTTGTAGAAGTTCTAATCTATTAAATAAATCTTTTGGATCACCTTTATCACTTTTTGGTACAGCTAAAACTGTTGGTCTATAGTCAATCGCTTCTGGATAAAACTTCAATAAGTCTATTGATTCTTTTAGCAGCGTCATACAAGATTCATCAGATATTTCACGATACAAGTTTCCACCAGCATGAAGATGACATATAGGAGGACCACTTACGATTGAGTCATTTTTTTCAAATAAACTCACATCTATACCAAGTTTACCTAAATATATAGAGATTGATGATCCTGCAACTCCTCCACCTATTACTGCTACTTTTATATTATTTTTCATAATTATATTTTACACTAATTTAGATATATCTTCAAAGTTATCTAAAACTATATTTGGATCATATACTGAAATATCTTCATCATAGTTATATCCATAACTAACTGCAATAGAATCAATATTTGCTTTATTTGCTGCAATAATATCATTTTTAGAATCACCTATCATAAGTGATTTATCAACACTGATATTTAACTTATCACATACATGTAAAAGTGGTGCAGGATCTGGTTTCTTTAAATCTAAACTATCCCCACCAATATAATATTCAAATAGATCACTTAACTCTAAATATTCTAGTATAGGTTCAATAAAATCATATGGCTTATTTGTAACAATAACCAAATGGTAACCTTTATTTTGAAGATATTCTAAAGTTGATTTTACACCTTTATACAATATCGTTGATTTTGTTAAATTATTTGAATAATAGTCTAAAAATATATTTAATGCTTTTTTAAATAATTCATCAGAGATATCTTCATCACTACTATATGAAGCATCTAGAGCTCTTTTTACTAAAGTTGATGCACCATTTCCAACCCAAGTTCGAATTATATCTTCAGAAAAAAAATCTCTTCCTAAATATTTTAAAGTATAGTTAACACTTAATGCTAAGTCAGGTACACTATCAATAAGAGTTCCATCTAGATCGAATATGACAAGTTCTTTGTTTCTAAAATTCAATATTGACCTTTTATAATTTGGATAAAGTTAGATTTGATAAATTTTGGGCATTAAAAAAGCCCCTAACCAAGGGGCTTTTTTTGTTTAATACTAATTAACTACACGATGGTGCGGATGAAAGGACTTGAACCTTCACGCCGTAAAGCACCAGATCCTAAGTCTGGCGTGTATACCAATTTCACCACATCCGCTTAAAATGTAGTTAATTAGTATTAAACTAATGGTACTCCCAGTACGATTCGAACGTACGGCCTACGCCTTAGAAGGGCGTTGCTCTATCCAGCTGAGCTATGGAAGCATATAATAATAAATTTATAATGGGGTAAGTAACCGGAATCGAACCGGCGACCCTCTGAACCACAACCAGATGCTCTAACCAACTGAGCTATACCTACCATATGGTAAATATAAATTTATTATAAGTTTTTAAATATCATTTTAAATGGTCGGAGTGAGAGGATTCGAACCTCCGACCCCCTGGTCCCAAACCAGGTGCGCTAACCAGGCTGCGCTACACTCCGAACTTTTTAATAAGACTCTATGTCTTAATGTGGGGGGATTATAATAGAATTTCAGATAAATGTCAAGGGTTTTTCAAAGAAATATTCAAATTTCTTTGAAAATCATCTAAAATTGTATTAAACCATCTATTGGAGATGATGCTGTTGCATATGGCTTCTTTGGAATTCTTCCAGCTAAATAACCTTGTCTACCAGCTATTACAGCATTTTTAAACGCTTGAGCCATCATCATTGGATCTTTTGCTTGAGCAATAGCAGTATTTGCTAATATACCTTCAGCACCTAGTTCCATAGCAACTGCTACATCTGATGCACAACCTAGTCCTGCATCTACAATTACAGGAACATTTACAGCATCTTTAATAAATGCAATATTATATGGATTTTGAATACCAAGTCCACTTCCAATAGGAGCTGCTAATGGCATAATAGCATCTGCACCAGCATCTTCAAGTTTTTTTGCAATAATTGGATCATCAGATGTATAAGCCATAATTGTAAAACCATCTTTTTTTAGAACTTCACAAGCTTTTATTGTTTCAATAACATCAGGATATAATGTTTTAGCAGCATCACCTATAACTTCAAGTTTAATAATATCAATTCCAGTAGCTTCTCTCATAAGTCTAAATGTTGTAATTGCTTCTTCAGCTGTAAAACATCCTGCACTATTTGGAAGTAATTTTATATTTGTATCTTTGAAGTAATCAAGTAAGTTTTCCTCATTTGGATTTGTAATATTAACTCTTCTAATTGCAACGGTAATAAGCTCACTACCTGATGCTAATGTTGCATCTCGTGTTGTTTGAAAAGAATCATATTTTCCACTTCCTACGATTAATCTACTATTAAATTCATATTTTCCTACTTTTAATATTTCTGACATTTTTTTCCTTTAATTTAAAATTTTATTATTGATTTATCCGATATTATCTAAATTTTCTTTATAGTTGTTTTATTGAGATATTTAAGTTGCTCAATTAAGATATTTGGTGTCATAGAGTAATCTGTACCATCATAAATATTTGATGCTATTGTATGTGATAAGCTACCACTTATTGCAGAATCTAAAGCAGAATAACCTTGTGCTAACAATGAACCAATAAGTCCAGATAAAACATCTCCACTTCCACCAAAGCTTAACTTTGATGTTCCATATCTATTTATATAAATATTATTATTTTTACCAATTAATACATTTGCACCTTTTAATAATAATACCACTTTAGGATATTTTTTACAAAATATCTCTAAATATTTAAATCTATTTTTTTGTAAAATATCAATTGATATATCTGCAATATTTACTAACTTTAAAAGATTTACAAACTCTTTTGGATGCGGTGTTAAAACTATATTAGCTTTATCTAAAAACTTTAAAATATATTTATCATAAAACATATCTGCATCAATAATTTTTGCAATACTATTATCTAGTAATGATTTATCTTCTAAAACTCCTAAACCCATACCTACAGCTATTGCCGTTGTATTTGAAGGCAATATATCACTAGTCATAATATTTGTAGATATATTTATATCAGATTTTAATACTGCTGTAATTAACCCTACACCAAAATGTAAAGCTGATTTACAAGAGATAAGTCCTGCACCAGACTTCTCTCCTACTACTACAGCTAAATGTCCAAAATTACCTTTATGCGTAGATAGTTTTTCTCTAGTTGGTAACTTTAAATCTTCTTTATCTAATAGATAACAATTTGAATCTATCTCATAAATTTTTCTTTGTACTCCAAGATTAGCAACTATTATATCACCAACATAATCTTTAACTTCATCTGTAAATAAAGATTTTTTTAAAGCTCCCATAGTTATAGTTGTATTTGAGATAAAGGCTATATTTTCTATTTGTCCATTTTTATTTATACCACTTGGTATATCACAAGCTATTTTATATGATGCCATTGAATTTAACACATTAATCAATTTAATTGATGATCCATCAAGCTCTCTATTTAAACCACTACCAAATAAACAATCTACTATAATATCATAAGAATCAAGTGAGCTAATAATATCTACACCAACTGAATCTACTCTTTTTAGCTGTATTTTTGAGATCTTTGATTTAGCACTAAATGGTATATAAAGACTTACATCATAAGCGATATGAAGCATACGAGAAAGAGCTATACCATCTGCTCCATTATTTCCAGGACCTGCTACAATTAGAATTTTAGAATTGTATGAAAAGTTTTTTTCAATAAAATTCAATATTGAAGAAGCAGCATTTTCCATCAAGATATCTTCTGTTAATCCAAATTTTTCATAACATCTTTTATCTAAACTATTTACTTCCTCAAATACTTTTTGTAGAGTAGACATTTCCACTCCTCCTT
>Ga0256826_1001087_pt1 | contig 16817 bp, 18 predicted proteins | sample CV79metaG_FD_185975 | JGI IMG/M metagenome (GOLD analysis project Ga0256826, IMG submission 185975) | Hydrothermal vent microbial communities from East Pacific Rise, Pacific Ocean - CV79 | ecosystem: Environmental > Aquatic > Marine > Hydrothermal vents | place: Pacific Ocean: East Pacific Rise...
ACTGATGAGAGAGGAATGAGAGACCCTTCTAGCACTCTTTATAAGAACTGCAATGCAAACGGTGCATATGTGTGTGGAAGTATAGATACAACATTTATACCTCACCATTTTACTTTAGTAAACTCAAGTATCACAAATAACGATGCTAACTCAGGAAACTTCACCTATTTCTCTACTTTAACGCCAGGTGCAGTAGCCACCTATACAATGGCTGCGAGAGTAACAACACAGATCGAATCAAGAAATAAAGATGAAAGAGTAACTACAAACTTTAAAACAGGTAGTTATGAAAATCCTCTCAATGTACAACTTATTGTTACTGATGGAGATCATGGAGTGGCAAGTCCAACAGAAATAGGAGATGGCACAGCTAGTGGCAATAAACTGCTTAACTTTACAGATGGTACTTACACTGTTCCATGGAATGAAACAGACAATACTAAAATGCTACGCTTTAACTTTACTAGAACTAATAATACTCCAGTAAATCCATTTCAGGTTATGCCTGATGAAGTTATTATAACGGTAGATTCAATCTATACAGCAGTAGGAACTCCTTCTTCTCCTGTAACAATTACTCAAGATTTATCAGGTAATGGGGCCACAGTAGGAAATATTACTAATAGTGCTACTTTTATTTATGGTAGAACACATGCAACTCGTCAAAGGTTTACTGGTGCTACCGGTACTGCTTTCATCAAGTATGAAGCTTATTGTAATGGTACCGATGCCAGTGGAAATGTTTGTAATAAGGTACTCCTACCAAATGGCACAAATTCACAGACTAGTGATGACCCACGTTGGTTTATAAATACTCACCATGCATATACTACAGATGGCGTCATTCAAAATGTATTTCAAAAAGGTGGCTCAGGAACTGTTACTTTAAATACAGCAGTAGGCAGTACTACAAGTGGGAAAACAGCTGTTCCTTTAAAATACAATAGCACAAACTACCCCTATAAGACTACAATGGAAAACAATGCTTCAAGTTGGCTTATCTATAATAAATACAATGTAAATGCTCAAACAAATAAGTTTGATGTTGAGTTTACAAATAATGCTAATACTTGGGCTGGTCAGCATGAAACAAACACTACAACCAAAAGAAATGCTTCTGACAAAACGAATAGGAGAAGTATGTGGTAAGGAGATCAGCATTTACGCTCATTGAGCTTATTTTTGCTATTGTTATTATTGCTATTAGTGTCGTGTCACTTCCTATTATGAATCAAGCAATAGGTAAAGGAATCGATGCTAATCTAGTTCAAGAGGCTATCTTTGCTGCGGCAACTGAGTTAAATGAAGCAGTCACTGCAAACTGGGATGACAACTCAACAGAAGCAGGTTCTACTAACTTATATGCGAGAGTTATAGATATAAACGGTTCTTCCTGCAATGGAACAACACACTTAAGAATCGGCCATATCTCTGGTGTAGAAAAACATAGAAGATGTTTAAACAGTAGCTTAATAGGACCTGAGGATGCCAATACAACAGCACTTATTTCACTTGATGATATGGAGCATGTTAAACGTAATATTTTTGTAGACACTACAACAGATGCAAAGGGTTACAAAAAAAAATACACTTCTCAAGTTGATGTCACGAGAGGAGCAACATTTAATGGTAGTGCAAATCCGGATATGAAACTTCTTACGATAACCATCAGGGACGAAGAAGACAAAATTTTAACCTTACTAAAGACTTATAGTGCTAATATTGGCGAAATTGATTACTATCATAGGAGTTACTAATGAAAAAACGTAATGCCTTTACTATGATAGAACTCATTTTCGTAATAGTTGTTATGGGCATAATAGGGAAACTTGGGACAGAGTTTCTGGCACAAGCCTACAAAAGTTTTATCTTTTCTAAGGTAAATAATGAACTCCAACAAAACAGTGCTCATGCAGTAGAATTTATAGCCTCCCGACTTCAATACAGAATAAAAGATTCTACAATAGCTAGGCAAACTGATGAGACAAGTACTCCTATAGGCATAGGAAGTGCTACTGGAAGTGATTTCAAAGTTCTAGAGTGGGTAGCCACAGATATAGATAATTTTAGAGCCGATACTACACCAAACTGGAGTGGTATTATTGATTTAAATGCGAGTTCTACTGCACTGCTCAATTCACCACAAACAGATACTAATAAAATTGACACTCTCATTCAAACACTCTCATATGCTGATAGCACTATTGCTGATGCTGCTCTATATTTTATTGGCTCAGGTAGTGATATTGTCGATGGTTATGGTTGGAATGCTAATCTAACACTTATAAATGACCAAAATGGAACTATACACCCTGTGACACAAACTGGAAACACTGATGAATTTCAATCAAGTACTGGTACAAACTTTTCGGGTGTTGATTTATATGAGTATAACAAAATTGCTTGGACAGCGAACGCCATCGTATATGAGGATGATGGAAGTGGTAAAAATAAAGGTACACTTACTTTAAAGTATGATTATCAACCATGGAAAGATAATGGTTCAGGTTCAGGAGAGAATTATACAAATGGAAAATCAGCTCTTATCATGAAAAATGTTAGCACATTCAGATTTAGAGCTATTGGGTCTATTATTAAAATACAAGTTTGTGTTAAATCTGATGTAGTAGAGGAGTACTCTTTATGCAAAGAAAAAACAATATTCTAAGGTATTCTTTTCAGAAAACTCGAAAAGGGATGGCAATGATTATGGCAATTGCAGTTATAGTTATAATAGGGACTATAATGGCACTCTCTTTGTCATTAACATCTCAAACAACTAAACAAACAACACATCTCTATCTTTATGAGCAGTCTATCTTACTCTCAAAAAGTGCTACAGAATATGCTCTTTTAAGAATCGCCCAAAGTACCCCTTGTAGCTATACAGGAGATAATATTTCAAAACAAGATGACTTTTATGATATAAATATATCTGTCCGCTATATTTATACTGCAGGAGTATGTGGAAGTCAATATGCAATAGTTACAACACCTGAGCAGAATGGTTCTGCCTTAATAGATGTCGCAGTTAGTGTGACTGACACAACAGTTACAAGCGAACCTATCCGATATTTTAGAAGAACTATACAAAAATTGTAAATATCTTTAATTGTAAACTTTTTAATGCTATAATTTATTCTATATGAATTAAAAGGATTATATTATGAATATTTCACTTACAGGAAGACAACTAGAACTTACAGATGCTATTAAAGCACATATGACAACATCAATCGAAACTCTTAGTAAATACAATATGGAGATTATCTCTGTAAATGTAGTTGCATCTACACAAACAAAAAAAGGTAAAGAGCACTCAGTAGTTGAGTTTGTTATAAATCTTGCACATAAAAACTCTGTTATTATTAAACAAAATGATGGTGATTTATATGTAGCTATAGATCTTGCTACATCTCGTGCACAAAAAGCACTTCGTCGTATGCATGATAAAGAAGTAGGACATAGGAAAACTGGTCTCAATGAATTAAAATCAGAAACAGTAGATCTTAAAGAGTCAACTGAAGCTATGGAAGATGAGATAGTCCCTGTTGAGTTAGAACTTTATAAACCTCGTGAAGTTGAAGATGTTTTACAAGATCTTAAAGATGGAGATAAAATGTTTGAGATTTTTATAGACCATGATGGAAAAACTCGTGTTCTGTACAAAAGAAATGATAGTAAATTTGGGCTCTATTAAAACCAACTTTACTACAAGTTAAATCTAGTTTACACTCGTTCCAATGCTCTTGCATTGGAACTCAACTTCTTAATATATTTCTTAAACTCTCTTTGACCCTTTTGACAATCATTTCATCCTCTCCAAAATTAAACCATCTAAACTGATTCCCACTTTGAGCTGTTCCTTTAAGTAAATCCCCACTTTTTCTATACTTCAAATCTAAATTTGCTATATCAAAACCACTGATAGTTTTTGTAAATTCTTCAAGTCGTGAAGAGTTTTCTTGATTAGTGTATAGATAGCAATAGCCCTTTAAACCTGTTCTACTTACCCTCCCCCTTAACTGATGTAGGGTTGAGAGTCCCAACCGCTCTGCTCCTACTATAACTACAGTAGTTAGACGAGGAAGAGAAATACCAACTTCAACTACCGTTGTACTTATAAGAAGACTTCCCTTTTCTCTGAAATCTAAAAGTACTTTCTCCTTCTCCTTATCTTTTCCATGAGTCACATACACATCATCAAAGTTTTTTTCCCAGTATCCACGAGCTTCTTCAATACTTTGATACTCTAAAACCTCGCTCTGCTCTACAAGAGGATAAACTATCAATACTTGGTTGTTTTTTTCTATTTCTGTTCTAATATGTACTACTAAATCCTTAAAATCACTTTTATGAATCACCTTAGAGTCGATGTCTTTTGTAAAAGGAGTAGAAGTTATAAGACTCACATCAATGTGAGCCGACTCTATCATGGCTAAAGTTCTAGGAATCGGTGTAGCTGAAAACTGCAAGAAATGGGGCTTTTTACTCCCCTCACTCACTAACTTCTCCAGCATATTTCTCTGTAGAGTTCCAAACCTATGCTGCTCATCTACCATAACCAAGCCTGCCTCAGGCAAATCACGATAAAGTAGAGCATGAGTCCCTATAATCAAATCATATTCACTTAAATCAACTTTTTTACTTTTGTTAGTTACTAACACTACTTTGGCGTTTGGCAAAAACTTTTCTGCCTCTTCATAGAGTTGATTTGCCAATATAGTTGTTGGTGCCATCAAGATGGATCGATTTGGAAGCATCATAAATGCAGAAGCTAAAATAACCATAGTTTTTCCACTTCCAACATCTCCAACTATCATTCTCTTTGATGCCTTGGAACATGCAAAATCATTTTTTATATCCTCTATAGTACTCACTTGCTCATTAGTTAGAGTAAAGGGAAGTGTTTGAGTCCACTCTATATAAGTACTATTTAATGAAACAAGTGGCTCAAAATATCGGCGTTTAGAAGCCAGTAGTTTCATATAGGCATGAAGTTCTATAAACTTTAAAGCATCAAGTGTTTGAAATGGGAGTTCTTTCTGTGAGAACACCTCAGAAGTAGGAAAATGTAATTTAAGAACTTCTTTTAATACTACCTCAGGTATTCCCTCCTCTATTAACTTCTCAAAAGTCAACTCTTTTTGAATGAAACGCCACATCACATCACTTCGAAGTCCACATTTGTACTTAGGAACAATAGCACCAATAGTATTTACCTTTTTAGGCATACTCATACTACATTGCCCCTGTTTACACTCTATAAGTCCGTAGTAGTTATCACGACTCCCTACGCTAAACTGATGCATCATATAAGGCTTAGGACGGAACAACACACCAGTTATTGTATGTCCAAAATTATGAACAAAAAAAGTTATTTGAATTGTATTTGGTGCACGAAAGATGGACTCTACTGTTGCATCTATGAGTTGATAAGCATGAGGGTTAAGTTTATCTTGAGGCCTATAATCTTCGTAAGAGTGAGGAATAAGAAGAGCAAGTTCTGAGTAAGAGTTAATCCCTAGTTTAGAAAACTTAGTAGCTTGCTCTTTTGTAAGTTTCATATCTATTTACCGAGTTTCTTCTCTAAATCTCTTACTCTAAAGTGCATATTTCCAAGCATAAGAGTCACAATAACGACTATTAATGTTAAAATTGTATCTGATAAATGTTCCATGATTTTCCTTTTTTGTATTAAACTTATTTGTTTCTCCTTTTACTAGAAACAAAACAATTATAACAACAAATCAAAAAACTTCTTAAAAATATGGCAAATTGCCATACTATTTATAAAATAGTTCTAAACTGGCGTTTAAACTAAGTATTTACTCTTTTTACTCTATCTGATTCTTGTTCCTTATAAAGCTCTGCACAGCCTTTTGAGAGTTCACGGATTTTGAGCATATAGTTTTGGCGTTCAGTTTGAGAGATAGCTTTTCTTGCATCTAAAACATTAAATACATTTGAAACCATCATACATAGGTCATAAGCAGGGAGAGGAAGACCTGCTTCAAGAGTTTTAAGACACTCTGCACTCTTAGCTTCAAACTCTGCAAAAAGCATATCTGTATCGGCTACTTCAAAGTTGTACTTAGAGAACTCTATCTCACTCTCTTTGTGAATGTCTCTATAGTAAGTTTTATTGCCATTTTTATCTTCATTCCAAACGATGTCAAAAATAGTATCAACACCTTGTAAGTACATAGCTAAACGCTCAGTGCCATAAGTAATCTCAACTGCCACAGGGTTACACTCTATCCCTCCAACTTGTTGAAAGTAAGTAAACTGTGTCACTTCCATACCATTAAGCCACACTTCCCAGCCAAGACCCCAAGCGCCAAGAGTTGGAGACTCCCAGTTATCTTCTATAAAACGAATATCATGTTTAGATACATCAAGACCTAAGTACTCTAAAGATTTTAGGTAAAGCTCTTGAATATTATCTGGTGATGGTTTTATAAGGGCTTGAAACTGATAGTATGAACCTAAACGATTAGGGTTTTCTCCATAACGCCCATCAGTTGGACGACGAGAAGGTGCTACATATGCTGTAGCCCAAGGTGTAGAGTCAAGGGAGCGTAAAAAAGTAGCAGGGTGAAATGTCCCAGCCCCAGCAGGAATATCGTAAGGCTGTACAATATTACAACCCTCATTCATCCAGAATTCTTGTAGTTTAAGTAGCATTGCACTAAAAGTTATCATTATTTTCTCTTTTGTTAAATATTAATGGAATTATAGCTTAGAAGATAGTATCTAAAACTTAAATGTAGCTCCAAACTTTGCATACTGATTATTCGCTGTACTTTTAGGTTCCCATATTTCATAAGTTGTTCCAGCATTGTCAAAGTATGCACTATCTGATTTCCCAATTGTTTGTCTCTCTACAGCATATTCTACAAATATATCAAACTTTGGTGTTACTTCATATTTAAAAGGAATACTCATTCGTATAATATCAGCACCACCTAAATTCACTTCTACATTTGGATTATTTATAGTCATTTTAGGATTTATTCCATACTGATACTCTAAAAGTGCTCCGAGATAAAAATCTCCTAAGCTATACGCTAGTCCAATTTTTGGCCGTATAGAGTACCAAGAATATGTTTCAACCTGAGTAGGACTTAATTCTCTTCTCCATGAACGGTATCCTAAACCAGCACCATAGCTAAACTCCAAACCTATGTCATAAACATGTGTAAACATATAATCAATATTAGTATCTACAATTACATTTTTTGTTCTATTTACAAGACTTCCATAACCTAGGCCAGATCCTATATATGCACCAACATACTCTGTCTCACCATTTAAAACCATAAGACTTGCACCAAGTTTTGCATAATTCTGACTCTCTAGAACTTTAATATAGACAAGTTGAAGTTCAAGTCCTGGCATTTCAGATAGTGATGATTTTTCACTATCTAAGATTTTATCACTCTCATCATACTCTCTGTAGTCCATACTCATACCAATAAGTGCTGTACTCAGTGAGTAGCCACTCTCTTTTGCATAGAGTGTTACATTCATAACTAGAAGTATTAAAACTAATAAATATTTTTTCATTTTCATCCCTTTATTTTGCATATTATATCGCCTATTTCATTGCCTAATGAGGAAGCAACTACACTACACTTTACTTTGAGTAAAAAACATATATTGCCACGATGAGAATCACTTAAACACTCATAATTTCCCATCCCTTTACTTATCACTATATCTGCACAATCAAAAAGTTCTTGAGAGTTACTATTTGCACGAGCATAAACGAAACCCGGTGTATTTACACCACTATCTTGTAGATTACATAGCTTGTCAAATCCTGCTTCTTGTGCCTCTTTCATCGTGACATCGTTTATTATTGGTTTTCCCCTGACCATGTATGTATAAGTAGCCTTTGGATAGAGTTCTTTAAGTGTTTGCACAAACATATAGTCAAATATATGCTCTCCTACATTATCACCAAGTATTACAATATTTCGAGCCTTAGATAACTCTTCTTTCATCTCTATAAAGTCATTATGTGCAAATTCTGTATCAAATATTTTAAGAAGTTCTTCATCAAGGTCGAACTCAACTGCAGCGGCTAAGTCTATAACATTTCCAGCGACTGCTATCTTTGTAGCTGTTAATAGTTTGTCATCTGAGTTTTTAAGTTTTTCTTCTAAAAAAGGAATAAAAGAGAGGGCTTTTTGTGTTGAGAGTTCTTTTACCTCATCATAAAGATCAGATTTTTGTGCTATAAACGCCATCTTTTCATATACATCAGCTGCTATTTCAGGAGGATTTTGTAAAAAAGAGAAGTTTTTACTCATTTGAGTAATACTGTTTAGCAGTCTTTGAGATAAATCATCATCAGCATTTATAGCACCTGCTACTTTAAGACTCTGATTTATTATGCATGAAATACAGGCTTCATCTATCTTCATCTAGTCTGTATGGTCTGCTATGGCTTTATTCCACATCAGTTTATATTTACGACGCATAAACTCTACTTCTTCTTGAGAGAGTTTAAGTTGTTCTTGGAGTGTGTGGATCGTTTTTCTATCTTCATCGTAGAGTTCTTGAAGAGAGCCTAATGCTTCACGTAGGAACTCATTTTCCACTTTTACAGCTTCAATAGTTTCATCTTTAGCATCAAGAACTTTTTCATGGAGATTTATAATGGTACCTATTGTCTTTTCAACAAACTCAGGTTGCACCATCATCTCATGAGTATTTCGTTTTGAGAGTTCTGCAAGTTTCACAGGAACAACTGTCTCAGTGGAGCCTTTAGATGGGTCTATAAAACGAACGCCATCTTCAACCTTCACTGTTAGTTTTCCATGTTCAATTAGATCTTCAACTGCAGATATATCCAAGCCTGTTAATTCACAATACTCTTCATCACTCATCCACTGCATAACTCTCCCTTTCATTTAGTCTATAAGTTTATCTATATAAGTGTCTCTATCTCTAATGAATCCATTTCAACTTTTTTCTCTTTAGCTATTTTATCTTCTTTAAGTTTTATAGCTAACTCTTCATCACTAAGTGCTAAGATTTGCATAGCAAGAAATGCAGAGTTGATCGCTCCAGCTTTCCCTATTGCTACTGTAGCAACTGGCATTCCAGCTGGCATTTGAACAGTTGAAAGTAGTGCATCTATACCACCAAGAGCAGAAGCTGACATAGGAACACCGATAATGGGCTTGATAGTTTTAGATGCGAGAACACCTGCTAAATGTGCTGCCATACCGGCGGCAGCTATGAAAACTTGCGAGCCTTTAGCTTCAGCATCGTGAATGTATTTTACTGTTCGTGCAGGCGAACGGTGTGCAGATGAAACAATAAGCTCATAACTTACACCAAATGCTTCTAGTGTGTCAGAACACGACTTCATTACTTCATAATCACTTTTTGAACCCATTACTATTGATACAAATTTCATTTACATAATCCTATCTTATTAATATAACTGAAATTATATCTTATTTTTTATAGATAATAAGAGTCTACAGAATATACTTAAGGGAGTTTACCAAATTTCTACTTCTTCTTTTTCAATTATTCCTTCTGTTTCTAACTTTTTATTCTCTGCAATTTTGATAGGTACTATTTTTTTTGTAATTTTTACATGTTTAATTTCATTATCAATCTGTCTCTTAAGTTTTTTAATGTAGGCATTATATGCTGGGTGAATTTCTTGTTCTGCTCTATTATATTTAAGATTTCTACTAGATAAATACTTAATGTCATATGTCTCTTTAGTATTTGTAATAGCAATACTTATAGACCATTTTCTTCCTCTTAGTGAAGCAGTTATTTTACTGTTCTCATTTTGTGTCACCTTCCACTTTGTTTTTTTAAGAGCAATTTCTATTGCACGATTAATATCATGAGAAGGCACATCTCTTTGAACTTTTTGTTCTGGTATATTTAGCATTTTAACTGTTCCACACCCACTCATACTTATAAGTAAAAAGAGTGGAAGGAGTAGTGCTTTTAATATATTCAATTTCATAAAAACTACTCTTCTAAACCAAGAAGATTAAACATAAATGAGTTAATTAAATTCGATGCTGATGCATAGACAAAGTAAATATCACTAAAGTTTTTTGCTTTTACAGCCATAGTAAATTCAAGTTTTTCATTAAGTGTTTCACTTTTCACAGATTTTGTTACAATATTCACTTTAACATCAACACCAATAGTTAAATCTTTTTTTGAAGCTCTAGATACTTTAAATTTTGGGTAAATATTTAAAATTTTATCTGCTTTATGTGCATCCTGGGTTACGCGAAATCCATTCTTCTTAAAATAGTATGTTACAGTATTTTCAAAATACTCTTTAAATTTTGTATCTGTATTCGTCTGATACATAGTTCTGAAGTAGTAGACAGGTTTAACACTGTAGAAGTCTTCTAAAAACTGTTGTGTATTGACAGTAGTATTTACATCTGTAATTTTGATACTCATATTATCATTATCAGCTAATTTTAAAATCTTAGGTGCTTTTTTGTCTACTGTTCCTTTTCCTCTTAAACGAATTGTATCCGAAGGTGACAGTGTACCGTTAGAGTTAATAACTAAATAACTTAATGCAGTTGCATTCTCTTTTTTTGTATATGCTATTTGTATATCACAACTCACACCACTAGGAAGGACTGAAGGACAGTTTTGAGTCACTTTAAAATTCTTTTTATCTTGACCAATTAACTCAAAGTTCTTGATATTTATATTTTCAATACCATTATTTTTAATCTCTAAATACTGTATAAGATTATTTGATACAAAATCTAAATTTATGATTGGTTTTTTCTCGATCTGAGGTTTGGGCTTACTTGTTACTTGTACTAAACCTGTTATTCTATCTTTAGCAGATGCAATTACATGAATTTTAGCAATTTTACCAACATACTTACCATTTGAGTTAGAGTTTATCACTATATCTGATGTGTAATCACCTTTTTTCTTACCATTAAAAGAAATTTTTAATTTACATTTTTTTGTAGGGTCAATAGTATTAGTACACTCTTTTGACAATGTAAAAAGGTTTTTTGTTTCACTTTTAAATGCAATATTTGAAAGTTTCAAAAGAGATTCACCTTCATTACTCAAGTTTACATAAGCTGAAGAATTTTTATAATTATCTAAATAAATAGTTAAATCATAACGTTTTAGTTCCTTCATTGTTTTTACATTTGTAGTAATTGCACTTGTTGATAAGCTAAGTTCTGCAGGTGTATACACTTTAATAACTTTTTTCACTTCTATCGGTTTTTTCATCGGTTTTGGTGCTGGTTTTGAAGAACATCCGGTTAATAATAAGAAGCTTGCTACAGTAGTTGACAAAAGTACCTTTACTACTTTAATATCATTTTTTTTCATTTTTATCCTTTAATTTTGGATAAAATAATAACGGAATATTACTTAAAGAACACAAAATAAAACTAAATATAAAAAAATACTTCTTGATATTTAGAAATACTATACTTTAATCTAAACTTTTTTTCTCAATTAGTTCAATAAAGTCTTTTCGCACAGCCTTATCTTCAAAACTATCAACATGACCAGCACCTTTCACAATCCATAAATCTTTTTGAACCTTTGCCTTTTCATATAGTGCCAATGAATTTTTATAATTAACTATCCAATCATTATCTCCTGTCACAAAAAGAATAGGTGTACGAAGTTTTTCGATATTTTCTATACTATCTAAATCATCTGGTGCAAATGTATATGGTAACCAGGAGAAAGGGATTAGAACGACTGTTTTTAACATAAAGGTATTCATAGTCGATGCAAAGCTTGTAAAAGCACTATCTGCAACTACTAAAGTAACATACTCATACTCTTTCATCACAAGTGCATCTATTACAAATGTTCCACCCATCGACTGACCTACCAGTGTTATATCTAACTCTTCATCTAAACTATGCGCATATTCTATTGCACTATTTACATCATCTCTAAATCCATACATATCAGGTATGCTATCTGACTCACCGTAGCTTCGATAGTCAAATATAAAAAGTTCATAACCTTCATCAACTATCCAGAGCCATTTAGTAAAACGATTTGACATGTTTTCATACAGACCATTTGTCACAACTATAATACCTTTAGGATTACCTTTTGGTTTTAATTGTAATCCATGAAGTGATGTTTTATCATAGGAATGAAAAGTATGTTTTGTGTAGCTATAATTATAATTTTGGATGGAGTCATACACTCTCTTATCACTGGGGAATAGTACCTTAGGACTACATCCAATCATGATAAAAGTTAAAAAAGAGAAAAAGAGAGTCTTAATTTGGATTTGTTCCCATACTTAATGTTGATGGTATTCTAAAAAATGTAAATGCTGGAAAAATTGTTGGTAATATAATTTCATTTGTGTTTCCACTATGAATTGCCTCATATATTTTCCCTTTTTGAGTTTTAAGTTCTTTAAACTTCACATAAAATCGACCATCTTTTTCATAAGTAGTTCCAATCTCATTATCTACTATATCGACCTTACTTCCAAGAGGAAAAACAACTTCAAGTTCATCACCTGGTTGGGTTTTAAACTTACATAAAAAGTGTGTTCCATCAGGATTCACAACACCACTTACCTGATGAGTTCCTAGTTGCATGCTAAAGTCTAAGCTCTGTGTATCATGGCGTTCAAAAGGACGAGAAACTAAATATGCATCTGTATAACCACGGTTTTGTAAAGATTGAAGTTCATACTGATACTTCTCATCATTAAACTCACCATTATAGTAGTCATCTATTGCCATTCTATAAGCTTTAGCAGTTGTAGCAGCATAGTAAGCAGTCTTAGTTCGACCCTCTACTTTTACACTATCAACAACACCACTATCAAGAATCTCTTTCATATGTGAAGCAAGATTTAAATCTTTAGCATTCATGATGTAGGTTCCTACACCCTCATCCTGTTCAAGTCTAAAGAGTGTTCCTGTCTCAGGATTTGCAGCATACATTTCATACTCAAAACGGCAATCATTTGCACATGAACCACGATTTGGTACACGACCAGATTGAAGTGTAGAGATAAGACAACGTCCACTATAGGCAAAACACATACTACCATGTACAAAGACTTCTAGTTCTAAACCTGGAAGCTCTTTTTTGATAGCTACTAAATCTTTAAGACTTATCTCACGAGCAGTAATAATACGAGTAGCTCCCATGTCATGATATATCTCGGCATCTAGAACATTCATAACATTTGCTTGTGTCGAGAGGTGCAGAGGCATATCTGGCACTAAATCGTGACAGAGTTTTAAAACGCCAGGAGTTGCGACTATGAAAGCATCAGGTTTTAACTCACCCATAGCAATAATATGTTTTTTAAGAAGTGAGAGTTGGGAGTTAAAAGGAAAGCCGTTTATGGTTGCATAGACTTTTTTACCCTTAGAGTGTGCATACTCTATCCCCTCTTTAAACTCTTCCATACTAAACTCTTTTCCAGAGCGTATACGAAGAGAAAAATGTGAAACACCACCATAAACAGCATCCGCACCAAAATCAAAGGCAATTTTGAGTTTTTCTAAAGTCCCTGCAGGAGAGAGTAATTCTACTTTTTTACTCATTACTGTCCAAATTGTGCTAAAAGAGCTTCTATGTCATCAGTAGATGCCACATCATTATGAGTATCTCCAGCGATATGTTGTGCAGATGAAACACGTTTATCGTCGTCTATTTTACCTTCAAAAAGAGTATTCATGTACTTTGAAAGTGCACGCATTACATTAATAACTCGTTCAATTTTTTGACGATGAATATCTTGATACTGCATAATATCCATAACACTCATTATAGAATCCCCACTGGTTTGAAGTATTTCTAAAGTCTCTTTTGAACTTTCTAACGCTTCTTCATTTTGAGTCAGAGATATTTTAAATGTTTCAACATCTGGAAACTTTGTAGTTAATGTAGTAAAAAGCTCAATATTTGCACTAAAAGTGTCTATTGATTTTTGAACATTTCCCTCTTTTTCCATCATATCATTACTAATAACTTCTATTATGTCAAAAATTTCACTCGCTTTTTCTTCAGACTCTTTTGTAACATCATCAAGTTGATGGACCATCTTGTTTTCATCTGTAGCAGGTAGTGGCCAGTGATGAGAAGTATCATCATTATAACCAGTAGGAGTTTCTCCACTATCTTCTTTTTCTGATGCTTCTACACTCTCTTCTATAGCTAAAGCTGCTGCTTCTTGTTCATCTGAGACTTCTTCTTCTATCTCCGATTCAAGTGAATCCATATCATCTGTTGCTCCACTCATTAAGGCATCTAGTTCTTCTTGAGTCATAAAACTTCTCCATCATAAAATTCTTGAAATTTATTAATTAACACTATAATAGCATAAAATATATAAATATGAGAAAATAAATGATAGTTGATTTACACAACCACACTCCACTTTGTAATCATGCAGAGGGAACACTCCAAGAGTATATAGAGTCTGCCATTAAAAATGGAACTAAGGTTTTTGGTTTTTCAGACCATGCTCCCATGGAGTTTGATCCAAAATATCGTATGAAATTTGATGAGATGAAAAAGTATGAAAAGAGTGTTTTAAACGCTAAAACAGAGTATAAAAAAGATATAGAAATTTTACTCGGTTATGAGGTTGACTATCTTAAGGGGCATATGGATGAGAGAGTCTTAAACGCCAATGTTGACTATCTTATAGGAAGTGTTCACTTTTTAGAGGGTTGGGGGTTTGATAATCCTGAGTTCATAGGAAAATGGGAAGAACAGAACATAGATGAGATTTGGCAAAAGTATTTTGATACTATCGAGGAGATGGCTAAGAGTAAACTCTTCGATATAGTAGGACACTTCGACCTCATCAAAGTTTTTAAGTTTATGCCTAAGGGTGACATCGTGAAGATGGCGTTTAAAGCACTTTTAGCCATTAAAGCAGCTGGAATGGTTCTGGAGTTAAATGTAGCAGGGTATAGAAAAAAAGTAGAAGAGCCCTACCCTTCTCGTGAACTACTTGAAGTGGCGTTTACTCTAAACATCCCCATCACTTTCTCCTCAGATGCACATAAACCAGAACAAGTGGCAATGTTTAATGATAAGATAGTAGAGATGGCAAGAGCTGTAGGCTATACAAAATGCTCTTACTTCAGAGGACGTAAACGCCAAGAGATGGCGTTTTAAATCTAAGACTCAGTATTTACAAGCCACATAGAGAATATATCTAAATAGTCCCAAAAAGATTGAATATACTCCTCTGTAATTCCCTCATCAACTAATGCTTCTAAGAGACCGGCATAGAGTTCTAACCATACTCGTCTTCCATGTTCATCTATGCGAAAAGGAGCATGACGACCAACCATCTGATGATCTCCACGCTCTTGAGTAAAGAGTGCTTCACCACCTGAAACCTCTAGTAGAAATGTAAAAGCATGGCGTTTAGCTTCATCAAAATCCTCTTCATCTAAAACAGGAAACAAAAATGCAATCTCACTCTTCTCAATTAGCTCATAATGATCGTACACTAACTGATGAAATCTCTCTTTCCCTACTTCATGTAAAAAACCAGGATGTGGCTTTGTTACTGGTGGTCGTACACCTATTGTTCCATCTGTTATTGTAAGTTTCATACTAAACCCTTAATTTATTTGCTAGAATTATACGTATTATTATCAAAAAAGAGATTTAAAATGAATATTTCACCAAATTTTTCACCACCCATAGCACTTATGAAACCATACTTCACACTCAGTGGACTCTTTTATCTCCTAAGTATCTTCGGTCTATTTTATCTTGATCCCCAAACGCAACTTAATGATTTTTATCTAATTGGCTGGGTTCATCTCTATATGTTAGGGTTTGTAATGATGGCAATCTTTGCATCTATGGCTCAACTCTCTCCTATTGTTATAGAGACCAAACACTATAGTGTCAAAATTTTCAACTATCTTTGGTACTTTTTAGTGACTGGACTTTTACTTATGCTTGTTGGATTTTATGTAGATGTCACTTTTTTACTCTATGGAGGAGGATTAGTTCTTATAAGTATGCTTATCTATGCAATAGAGTTTATTTTAACACTCAAAAATTCAAAAAGAAAAACAAGTATCACAAAAGCGATGTGGATGAGTAACCTCTTTTTACTCTTAGGAATAGTGACTGGGTTAGTAATGGCAGGAGCTTTTAACGGGCTCATAGATATCAATCCCAATGATATTTTAAAGATACATACTTTTGGTCTTGTAGTAGGTTTTATCATACTCCTTATAATGGGTATCTCCATAATTCTCATCCCGATGTTTGGTTCATCCAAACGAATAAGCGATAACGAATTTACAAATAGCTTTTATACAGTAGCATTTGGAGTTATAGTGATGATGCTCTCTGCTTTTTTCTATACTACTATATTAGAGTATATCTCATATGCTATTGTAACTGCTTCAATACTTCTCTATTTTTATCAACTCTACAAGATGACAAGCTCACGTAAACGAGTCAATCATGACATATGGGCTAGACATATGTATGTAGCATTTAGCTCTTTTATTGTGGCGTTTATACTTTTAGTGAGTTTTATCTTTACTGAGAATACAGATATACTCAAACTAAGTATGTACATAATGTTTATAGGATTTTTCGGTTTTGTTATCATCGGTAACTTTTATAAAATCATCCCTTTTCTTGTATGGTTTCATATCTACTCACCCCTTATTGAAGAGAGAGCTGTCCCTATGTTACATGAACTTATACCTAAACGACTCGCTGCTTTACAATGGTTCTATGCTACACTTGGATTGATAATAAGTACAATAGGTCTCTATCTTAACTCT